>Ga0209400_1001405_pt1 | contig 19352 bp, 18 predicted proteins | sample M_130807_EF_Meta_FD_187313 | JGI IMG/M metagenome (GOLD analysis project Ga0209400, IMG submission 187313) | Freshwater microbial communities from Lake Montjoie, Canada to study carbon cycling - M_130807_EF_MetaG (SPAdes) (version 2) | ecosystem: Environmental > Aquatic > Freshwater > Lake... | reverse complement strand
TTATTTTTAGATCCACTTATGGTTTCGGCAGGACGTTGGACTTGGGTTGTAAAGGGTTCGCATATTCCGTTTCAACCCGAAATTCCGCTATCCAATGCCTTTGGGTGGTTGTTATCTGGAATGCTACTGATGACGATACTGCACTTTGTTACACCACGTGAGCGTCGCAAAGTTGGCGGATCATTAATCGGTGCTGATGTCATGTTGTTCTGGACCTTGTTTTCAGGAATCGTTGGGAATCTATTTTTCTTTGGTCGACCTGGAATTGCAGGCTTTTCCGGTTTAATTTTGGGCGTCCTGCTCACACCATACTTTTTTAATCGTTGGGTCGGAAGACCGTAATCCCTCGATGATCCTTTTCTTCTTGATTCCTTTAATTTTGCTTGTCATCTCCGCAACAAACTTTTTTCAACTTCGCACACCCAACAAAGTTTCACATTTAACTCAAACCGTAGGGGTCGTTGTTCCTCTGCGTAATGAGGCAAAAAATATTGAGGCACTCGTCGCGACTTTGTCAGCACAAGAAGGTGATTTTCACTTTTATCTATTAGATGACAACTCAGAAGATCAAACTCTTGATTTATTAAAGCGCTTCACCTCAGGTAACCCACGATTTACGGTTATTACAGGTGCAGCTCTTCACGATGGGTGGATCGGTAAAACATGGGCGCTACAACAGTTATTTGTGGCGTCCAAGGAGGAGATCCTGGTCTCTATTGATGCTGATGTCCGATTAAGCAATGATGCAATCAATAAAGCGGTTACTACTTTGCAAGGTGCCGGATTAGATTTTATTTCTCCCTATCCAGCCCAAATCGCACACACACTCGGTGAGCGTTTGATTCAGCCTTTGCTTCAGTGGTCCTGGCTGACAACAGTTCCACTTCGCTACGCCGAAGGGTCAGGTCAGCAATCAATGGCTGTTGCCAATGGCCAATTTTTTGTGGTTCGTCGATCAGCATTAAACGCCGTCGATGGTTATCAGTCAGTAAAAGACGCCGTCATTGATGATGTGTTCTTGGCTCGTGCTCTTGTGAAAAATGGATTATCTGGAACTGTGATCAATGGATCTGACATAGCAGAAACAAGAATGTACGGATCCTGGAATGAAATTAAGTCAGGTTACGGAAAGTCATTGAATAAAGCTTTCGGTTCGATATTTGGTGCAATTTTTGTCGTTGCATTTCTCATTGCAACTAGTGTTGCTCCCTTGATTATCGGTCTACTTGGAAATCCATATGGTTGGTTTGGATTCGTGGCAATTATTGCAACTCGCGTGCTCAGCGCAATTAAGAGCCGGGGCAAAGTATTAGATAGTGTGTTACATCCGATATCAGTCATCGCACTCATTTATCTGATTTGTAACTCATACTTAAAGCGCGGCAGTATTCAATGGAAAGGTCGCACAGTATGAAGATAATCGTGATCGGTGCCGGTATGGGCGGAATGACCGCAGCAGCACGTTTGTCCCGTGGTGGTCACGAAGTTACTGTCTACGAAGCATCTGATCAAGTTGGTGGCAAGTGCCGTACTGAATGGATTGGAAAAGTTGCATTTGACACTGGACCATCACTATTAACATTGCCTGCTGTCTATAAAGATTTCTTCCAACGCACTGGTAAACCCATGGGACTCGTGTGTCCCATTGAAGCTGTAAATCCATCTTTTGATTATCGATTCTCAGATGGCAGCAATGTTAAATTCGCCAACCTTTCTCGAAAAGAAACTTTGGAATCAATTAATGGCAGCTTTGGGTCAGTGAGTGCAGCACAATGGGACCAGATCATGAAGCGTGCCGAACGCATGTGGGATGTAAGCCGGGGTCCTTTCATTGAATCTGAACTCAAATCCCCCTTGTCCTTGTTAAAGCGGATCACATTTTTGAGGGATATGAAGATTATTGCGCCCTGGAAGAGCTTGCGCCAACACGGGGATGAAATTCTCAAGGATCAGAGGCTCCGGTTCATAATGGATCGATATGCCACATATAGCGGTTCTGATCCACGCAAAGCACCCGCTGTTTTATCAACAATTGCTTTCGTAGAAGAGAGTTTTGGTGCGTGGCATGTCAAAGGTGGCCTTGGCCAGTTAACTACCACGGTGTACCAACGAGCTATTGATGTGGGAGTGAAATTTCAGCTAAGTAGCCCGGTTGCAAGCATTACAACCGAAGGCAATACAGCTACTGGTGTGATCTTGGCAGATGGAACCGTGCTTGAGGCCGATGCCGTAGTTGCAAATGCAGATGCATCCTTGGTTTACAACACATTAATTACCGGCAACAAACGAGTGTTAAAGAAAGCGCGTAAAAACATTCAAAAAGCTGATGTATCTGTCGCCGGCTTTTCATTGCTACTTGGTATGCGCAAGAGTTCCGAACAGGTACTTAATCACCATACGGTTTTGTTTCCAGAAAACTATGATGCAGAATTTGATGCCATTTTTTCAGAAGGTAAGCCGGTAGAAAAACCAACCATTTACATTTGTGTTCCACATGATGAAACTATGAGCAAAGATGAAAATCTTGAAGGTTGGTTTGTGCTTGTCAATGCTCCAACGCATGGACAATTTGACTGGAACAATAAAGAGTTTGCAACAACTTATGCCAATAACATCATCGATCAAATAGAAGCTCGCGGTATTTCTGTAAGAGATCACATGGAGTCGTTGACCATAAGAACCCCCGCAGATTTAGAGGCAGCTGCAATGGCCCCGGGTGGTGCTATTTATGGAACATCTAGCAACGGTGCACGAGCGGCGTTTATGCGTGCGAAAAATCGCTCACCAATCAAAGGTTTGTATTTGGTAGGTGGGTCTGCCCATCCTGGCGGCGGATTACCACTAGTTGGAATAAGTGGAGATTTAGTTACTGAAGCAATTGGCTACGAGAAAAACGCACGACACTAACAAAACTAAAAAGCTGAAGTAGCAAGAAGCCAATTGAAATCCACGTTGCACCTGGCAGGTTTAGTTGATTCAGAATCAGCACGATGAATAAGAAACTTGCACGAACTGGGCGTTCTGCCGGTGTAACAACGCCAATGTCACTGACTCCCAGTGAAATTAGCTTGGCCCGTGCGTACTCTTGAAACGAGGCAATGCACCACACAGTGATTGGTATCCAGGCGGGCACGCCTATTACGTAGAGCGCATAAAACCACAGGGCTTCACTGATTCGATCCGCGACTGAATCTAGTACCGCCCCCCAACTACTTTCCCGTTGCTGAAAAATAGCCACGCTGCCATCAATGCCGTCACAAAACAAAGAAAATACTAAAAAGAGAATTGCCCAAGCAGTTTGAGCCGTAATTGCTGTTGCTGCAGCGCCGAGTAAGCCAAGCAACGTCAGCGCGTTAGGTGAAATTCGAAGCAAGGTACAGATCAAGCCGAAGCGATAAGAAATATTGAGCCAAGCACCAACGATGCCATCGGTCTTTGCATCGCTGTGCAATGAACTCCACTTAGCTGTGAATTCTTCTTTTTTAAGCATTGAGGTTCCTGTATATCTCTTGAGTCGCCGTTGAACTGTTCATTGTATAAAAGTGTAATCCCCTAGCACCTGCATCTAGTAACTGCTTACACAACGCGGTAGCGATTTCTACACCAAGTACCCGTACTGCAGCTGGGTCATTTTCAACTTTTGCAAAAGCATCGGCAATCTCCCCCGGAATAGGTGTCCCACCTAGTTCTGCCATGCGATGAAGCAATTTAACATTTGTAACAGGCAAGATTCCGGGAATGATGACTAACTTTGAACCACGTGCTGCAAGTCGATCAGTTAATCGCAGGTAACTATCTGCTTCAAAGAAAAACTGTGTTGTAGCAAATGTCGCGCCTAGCTCTTCTTTGCGAACCAATACATCGATGTCTTTTTCAAAATCTCCTTTAGAGGCGGGGTGTCCATCTGGAAAAGCAGCAACACCAATTGTGAATCCACCAAACTCATCGGCTAGTTGAACTAACTCATCTGCATGATTGAGACCACCAGGTGTAGGTGTCCATGGCGCACTTGGTCCCCCAGTTGGATCTCCACGAAGTGCCAAAATACTTGTGATGCCTGCTTCTTTATAGCTGTGCAAAATTGCGATCAATTCATCTCGAGTAGATCCAACACATGTCAGATGAGCAACCGTTGAAATTCCGGTGCGCTGTGTAATCTCTTGTGCAATTCGAATGGAACGATCTCGGGTGGATCCACCTGCCCCATAAGTCACAGAAACAAAGTCAGGGGTAATAGATTTGAGGCCATCAATGGCAGCCCACAACCGTTCTTCACCCTCAACATCCTTTGGAGGGAAGAACTCGAATGAATAGGAAGTGCGAAGTACCACTGGGTGAGGGTACCGTTACCGCGTGAGTTCAGAGCAAAAAACATCATTAACAAGCGTTCGTAGCGCCGTTGAAGAAGAGTTAGCCATCTTTCTCAACTTTGAAGGCGCTTATCTGAATTCGATTTCAACAGAACTATCCACTGTCTCAGATGTATTGACATCATTTTTGTTAGATAGCGGAAAGCGTCTTCGCCCGTTGTTTGCATATGCTGGCTTTGCCGCTGCCGGTGGATCTATAGAAAAGCCCATTGTCCGCGCGATAACCGCACTGGAACTATTGCAAGCATGCGCACTAATTCATGACGACTTGATGGATGGTTCAGATACTCGACGTGGAAAGCCTTCGATTCACCGCCACTTTGAAACTATCCATGTCCAGGATGAATTAGATGGCTTCGCGCCTCAATACGGATTATCGGCGGCTGTGTTACTGGGAGATCTTGCTCTGGTTTGGTCGGATCAAATGTTGAACAGCGCTGGATTAACCACAGAACAGTTTGCTCGCGTTTTTCCTTACTACAACGAAATGCGTGTTGAATTAATGGCAGGACAGTTCTTAGATATTCACGAGCAAACACAAAAGACCACAAATGTTGATCGCTCGATGAAAATTGCTCGGTACAAATCAGGCAAATACACAATTGAAAGACCACTGCACCTAGGTGCCGCTATGGCAGCAAATTCATCGTCACAGCTTTTTGCAGCGCTGTCTGCCTACGGACTTCCTTTGGGTGAGGCCTTCCAACTTCGCGATGACTTACTCGGAGTATTCGGAGATCCATCAGTAACAGGTAAGCCTGCCGGCGATGATCTGCGCGAGGGGAAGCGAACTGTTTTAATCGCCATGACCAATGAACGACAGTCTGAAACTCAGAGAGAAATTGCTCGTAAGCACTTCGGAAAGTCTGACCTAGATGTACAAGGAGTCGACGCACTGCGAGAAATCATCGAATCCACCGGTGCGAAGGCAGAGCTGGAAGCAACTATTGAACGCTTAACAGATGAAGCTTTGACCGCCGCACAATCTGATGTCTTTACCCCCGAAGGAAATGCACTGCTCGTTGAGCTTGCAAATATCGCTACTAAGAGGAGTTCGTAATGCCCGCACGTGTTAAAGGCCCCACCGATCATGTTGTCATTGTTGGCGCAGGCTATGCAGGCTTGAGTGCTGCACTTCGCTTAGCGGGTGCCGGCCGCAAGGTAACTGTCATTGAACGTGAATCTGTCCCTGGTGGTCGAAGTGGTCTGTTACAAAAAGATGGCTACTCATTTGATACTGGACCCTCTGTTTTAACAATGCCATCACTGATTCAGGATGCATTTAGCTGCGTGGGTGAAGATATGAAGGACTGGGTTGAGCTCATGCCAGTCTCGCCTTTATACCGTGCCTTTTACGCAGATGGCTCACAACTTGATGTGCATGCGAACACGAAGCAAATGGAAGCTGAGATTGCTGAAAAAATTAGCCCTGAAGAAGCTGCGGGTTATGCAAAGTATGTAGATTTTGTTACGAAGCTGTACAAGTATGAAATGAATGATTTCATCGATCGCAACATAGATTCACCATTTAATCTTCTAACACCTAACCTTGCCCGATTGATCGCACTTGGTGGCTTCCGTAGACTTTCGCCAAAAGTAAATCAATTCATGAAGGATCCTCGTCTGCAACGTGTCTACTCATTTCAGGCGATGTATGCCGGTGTTAGCCCACAGCAAGCATTGGCAATTTATGCGGTGATTGCTTACATGGACTCGGTTAATGGTGTGTTTTTCCCTAAGGGTGGAATGCACGCAGTTCCGCGCGCGATGGCAGCAGCTGCACAAAAGCATGGCGTTGAATTTAAGTACAGTACGAGCGTTTCAAAAGTCGATGTTCAAAATGGTCGCGCTAAAGCTGTCATAACAGAAGACGGCCAACGCATCGAGTGTGATGCGGTGATCTTGAACCCAGATTTGCCTGTCGCTTGGCGTGATTTGCTCGGTAAAACTCCGCTCAATGTTAAGCGACTTAACTACTCACCATCATGTGTGACTTTGCTAGCCGGTTCATCCAAGGAGTACGACTTTGCCGCGCACCACAACATTCACTTTGGAGAATCGTGGGATGGCGTCTTCGACGAACTTATTAAGAAGAAGCAATTAATGAGTGATCCAAGTATCTTGGTAACGCTTCCATCAAAAGACGACGCATCATTGGCACCTGCTGGCAAGCACTCTTACTACATCTTGTTTCCTACTCCAAACTTAACTGCAAACATTGATTGGGCTAAACAAGCAAAGCCTTATCGAGATCACATGGTTGAAACGATGGAAAAGCGTGGATACACCGGCTTTGGTGATTCGATTGAAACAGAGGTTTTAACAACTCCACTTGATTGGCAGGCACAAGGTATGGAAGCTGGTGCACCATTTGCTAGTGCACATACTTTCTTCCAGACAGGTCCATTTAGACCGCGCAATATAGCGGCCGGAATAGAGAATGTGGTTTTTGCAGGCTCTGGAACACAACCAGGTGTAGGTGTACCAATGGTATTGATTTCAGGAAGACTCGCAGCAGAACGTATCGTGGGTCCGGTTAAATAAGTGCATGAACTAACCGCTGCAGGCATTACAGATCCAGATCTTCGTGCATCGTATGAAGAGTGCAAGCGGCTAAATGCTTTACATGGCAAGACTTATTTTCTAGCGACGCTGCTTCTACCAAAGGCAAAACGTCCATTTGTTCATGCACTGTATGGTTTCGCACGCTATGCCGATGAGATTGTTGATGATCTGGCATCTGAACTAAGTGTTGAGGAAAAGGCACAAGCCTTGAGTGCGTGGGGCAACACCTTGTTAGAAGATCTAAAAAAAGGTACTAGTCAAGATCATGTCGGGCGTGCGCTTATCGATACTGTAAATCGTTTTGATATTCCGCATGAACACTTTGAGGCTTTCTTACACTCAATGACAATGGACCTGACCGTCCAAGAATATGAAAGCTATGAAGACTTGCTGGAGTATGTATACGGTTCTGCTGCGGTCATCGGGCTTGAAATGGTTCCGATCCTTGGCCCACTACACAATGATGCTTTTACTGCAGCCAAGAAATTAGGTATTGCTTTTCAGTTAGCTAATTTTATTCGAGATGTTGATGAAGATTTAGATCGTGGTCGTGTGTACCTACCGATAAAAGAGCTTGCGCAATTTGGCGTTACCCGTGAAATGTTAGAAGAGCGTGTACTAACTTCTGAAATAACTGAAGCACTAAAGTTTCAAATTGCTCGTGTTCGTCAATTGCAGGCAGAGGCTGCCCCTGGGATTTTGCTATTAGAACCGACTAGTCGTCCATGCATAGAAGCAGCCAGCACTTTGTACTGTGGAATTGTCGATGAAGTCGAAAAGATTGGGTACGACATTTTCAATAAACGCGCCAAGACTTCAACAGCAAGAAGAATGCGTGTGGCTGGTGCTGCATTTATCAAGCGGCAACTGATTTCGCGCTAAGGTATCAACCACGGGAGCCGTAGAGGCTGAGAGGGTCTGAGATTCAGACCGACCGATTGACCCATCCGGTAATGCGGATGTGGAAAGGATTCAACTATGTCATTCATTGTTTTTACAGCATGGGGCTATGAAGTTTCGATTCTTGAACTTAGCGCTGCACTCACTTCATTATTTGCAGTCATTCTAGGAACAACTGGGAAAAGAATCACATGGCCTTGGTGGGCATTTAGCAGTGCGCTCTACGGCATATTCTTTTATCAGGTAGATCTTTTTGCTAGCGCGGCTTTGCAAATCATATTTATTGTTGCCGCTATTTATGGTTGGTTTGGTTGGTCTCCAACTGGTGCGGTACCTGGGTACACATCTGGTCGAAACCGCAGAAATATTGTTATTGGAACAATCCTCAGCGTTGCTGTCTTGTCTCCGCTACTTTCAGGTATTGGCGCAGCTGCAACCTGGACGGATGCTTTTGTATTGATTGGCAGTCTGGTTGCACAGATGATGTTGATTTATGAAAAGTATGAAACATGGATTGTGTGGATTATCGTAGATGTAGTTGCAACGGTGCAATACATGCTGCTGGGGTATTGGTTTACCGCTTTGTTGTACGCAATTTTTACTGCGGTGGCCGTTTATGGCTGGAAACGTTGGCATGACTCTCTTAGCTATTGATGGTCCTGCAGGAGCGGGTAAGACAACACTTGCCGCAAAACTTGAAGCTGAATTATCCGTGGATTCTACCGTGCGGGTCATACACATGGATGACCTCTATAACGGGTGGGAAGATGCACTTGGTGAAGGGTTAACGAAAGTTTTGCACGTTGTCACTAGTGCACACTTGGCTGGTAAGGAGTGTGAAATTGCAATCTTTAACTGGTACTCCATGCAATTTGATCGACACGAAATAATTGAGCCAACTGATATTTTGATTTTAGAAGGTGTAGGTGCTGCGCAAAAAGTGGTACGCACCGCTGGTGCGACTACTTATTGGCTAGATATCGAACCCGAAATAGGTTTACGACGGGTGTTAGCCAGAGATGGAGCGCACATTGAACAACAGATGCGACAGTGGCAGATTGATCAAGATAAACACTTTGCAGATGATCAAACCCGAGAAAACTGCGAGTTTAAACTCACTTCATAGAGTCTTTGGGCGCGCCCTGTCGACTGTTTCGACCTAGGTCTCCATAAAATCTGTACATGTCAGATCTGTCCGGCGAATTAATTGATGGGCGCTACCAATTACTGCGCCAAGTCGCCAACGGTGGAATGGCATCCGTCTATGAAGCGATAGATACTCGGTTAGATCGCAAGGTTGCGGTCAAAATAATGCACCCGCACTTGGCTCAAGATGAAGCATTTGTATCCCGTTTCATTCGAGAAGCAAAAGCGGCGGCCGCTCTGTCACATCCAAATATTGTTGCTGTACAAGATCAAGGTTGGAACCAAAGTGGAGTTCCAGCAGTTTTTTTGGTGATGGAGTTAATTGAAGGTCATACTCTTCGCGAGTATCTCAATGAGCGTGGTCGATTTGAAATCAAAGATGCGATTAACTACCTAACACCAATTTTATCTGCGCTGTCTGCTGCCCACGCCTTAGGCATTGTGCATCGAGATATCAAACCAGAAAACATTTTGATCTCCAAGGATGGCCGAATAAAGATTGCAGATTTTGGTTTGGCACGGGGCGAAATAATCGGAACCACCATGACCGCAGAATCCAGCGTGATATTGGGAAGCGTGTCATACCTATCCCCCGAACAAGTCCAGCGAGGAATAGCTGATTCACGCAGTGATGTGTATGCCGCAGGAATTGTTGCGTATGAAATGTTTACAGGCGAAAAACCATTTAATGGGGATACTCCAATTCAAATTGCTTATATGCATGTTAACGAAGAGATTCCACGCCTTCGCAGCAAGCGTAAAGAGATTCCTCAGGGCTTAGATGATTTAATTGCAAGTGCAACAGCCAAGAACCCCGATGAACGCCCGAGAACAGCAACGCAATTCTTAGAACAGTTGCAGCAGATACAGATTGAAATTGACCCTAAGAAAAATCAGTTGGATCTTGGCTTAGATCTTCCCGTCGAACCTATTCGGGAGAAAGCTCGAAAAAAAGCGGTTGTGGAACCAGCAGTTGAACCTACCGCACCGATTAAGGAAAGTACTCGTGAGATAAAGCGAGAGGAAGAAAAGAAAAAGCGTGCAAGCAAGCGTGTCCGCAGAAACCGAAAAGTGGCATTGATTCTTGCTATTGCACTAGGTATTGGTGGTTGGTGGACATTGGTAGGTCCCGGGTCTCGGGTTGTAGTTCCTTCTACTGTTGGTGGCAGCTTTAATGAAGCTGTCTCATCATTTACTCCATTGGGGTTGTCCGCCGTTGTGTTGGAAAACAGATATGACGAAGATATTCCCAAAGGAAAAATCATCGAGTCCATACCTCCTGGTGGTGGAAAAGTAGATGCAGGTGGCAGCGTTAAGTTGATCATCTCTAAAGGTCCTGAAAGATACACAGTGCCATCACTAACCGGCTTAACTCCGGAAGCAGCCAAAATTGCACTCACAAAATCACCTCTTGTTTTTGGAACTGTCAGCGAAGTCTTTAATTCCGATATTCCACAAGGTTTTGTCATTTCCTCAACACCCGCAGCTGGATCATCTGTGAAGCGAGACACGACAATCAACGTGACAGTCTCTAAAGGAATCGAACAAGTTGCACTTGCTTCATATGTTGGAAAAAGTGGCGAGCAAGCCCTCAATGAATTAACGCAAGCTGGCTTTGATGTTGATGCTGGTTATGCATTCAATGAAACGGTTCCAGAACTTGCTGTCATATCGCAAAATCCTGCAGGTGGAGCAACCGCCAATAAGGGTGGCAAGGTTTCGATATTAATTTCCAAGGGCCCTCGATATACATTTATTCCAAAGACAATAATTACGATGGAAGCTAACGCAGGTAAGGCAGTACTTGAGTCCCTGGGGCTAAAGGTAAAGGTTGTTTCGATTGGAAATGCAAAGAAAAAGGTCATCAAGAAAGTTTCTCCTGCGGTAAACACAAAGGTATTGCGTGGCAGTTTGGTGACGATTACCGTAGGGTGACCCAATGCCTACGCCAGTAAAAAAGCCTCGCATCGGTGCCCACACCCCAACGACCGGCGGAATGGCGAAACGCTCTATTGCATATGCCCAAGAGATTGGCGCTGAGGCCATTCAAGTATTCGCATCTAGTCCGCGAACGTGGGCGATGCCAGAAACGAAACCTGATCTAGATGAAGCCTTCAAGATTAAAGCGGCTGAACTAGATATCGAAACATATATTCATGCACCATTTTTAATTAACTTAGGTTCACCGACAGAGGCGACATATTTGAATTCGTTGGCATCAACGGCTTACTCACTAAAGCGTGGAGCAGAAATTGGCGCTCTAGGTGTGGTCATTCACACTGGTTCGGCAGTAGATGTAAATCATGTCGAAAAAGCATGGAAGCAGATTCATGAAGGCATGATGCCAATCTTGAACTCATTGGGCGAAGACGCCCCATACCTTCTGCTGGAACCGACAGCGGGACAAGGACAATCTCTAGTAAAAAAACTTGACGATTTAGAAATGTATTTAAAGGCACTTGAGTACCACCCAAAAGTTGGAATTTGTTTAGATACCTGCCATGTATTTGCCGCCGGCCATGACATTGCGGTCAAGGGTGGAATGACAGAAACGATTGATTTGCTGGTCCAGATAGCAGGGATCGAAAGGTTCCAGTTAGTGCACGCTAATGATTCTATGGATGTATGTGGAGCGCTAAAGGATCGCCACCAAAATATTGGAGATGGCCACATTGGTGTAGATCCATTTAAGGAGTTATTGCAACACCCAGCTGTTGCTAACGCTCCACTGATTCTTGAAACTCCGGGCATGGAGCCTGAACACAGCAAAGAAGTTGCATTGCTTAAGAAATTACGTGGCTGATGTCTGCCCGTCATCAACTGCAACTACGGATTGCTCCCTGGGCTCTACTTTCCGTAGCCGCTGTATGGGGTCTGGCTTTTGTCGTCATGAAAGATGCCATCGAGCGTCAAACCGTCAACAACTTTCTGTTTAGCAGATTCGTGGTTGCAGTCGTTGTCATGATTGCGATTCGACCTCAATGCCTAAAACTGTTTAACAAAGACTTGCTACTTCGAGGTTCTTTAGCCGGCCTATTTTTGGGTTCTGGCTATATTTTGCAAACCTTAGGTTTGGCAAGAACAGGTGCAGCAATCACCGGTTTTATAACAGGGCTATACATTGTCTTCACACCGCTACTTGCTTCCTTGATTTTAAAAGCTCGCATTACACAGTTGACTTGGATGTGTGTGGGTATTGCCACCCTTGGGCTCGCGTTACTTTCTTTACAAGGCTGGTCAATTGGTTTTGGAGAGCTGCTTGTCTTGGGTAGTGCCTTTGCATTTGGCGCTCACATCATCGCGCTGGGTAAATGGAGTGGTGGCCGTGATGCTTATGCGCTGACGGTTGTCCAGCTAAGTGTCTGTGGAATTATGGCTGGCGTTGCATCAATTTTTGAAGGTGGCTATCAACTGCCCCCCGACAGTGGTGTGTGGGCAACAGTTATCTTTACCGCTGTACTTGCCACCGCTGTTGCATTTGTTGTTCAAACCTGGTCACAAGCACACATGGGAACAACAAAGGTCGCCGTTATCTTGACCATGGAAGTTGTCTTTGCCGCCTTCTTTGCGATCATTTTTGGTGGCGAGAGCCTGACTCTGCAAAAGGCAATTGGCGGAATCCTGGTCCTCATTGCAATGTTTGTAATAGTTATCAAGGAACCGTGAGAAAATTAGATATGGCTATTGATCTCCGAAGTGACACCGTTACCCGCCCCTCAGCAGCGATGCGTGAAGCAATTGCCAGCGCCCCTGTCGGTGATGATGTTTACAGTGATGATCCAACCGTTAACTCACTAGAAGAACGTGTGGCCGCAATGTTTGGCAAAGAGGCTGGTGTCTTTACCCCCACCGGATCTTTAGCTAATCAATTAGCAATTCGTATGTTGGTAGCTCCCGGAGAAGAGTTAATTGCAGAAACCAACAGCCACATTGTGCGGGCCGAACTTGGAGCAGCTGCCGTGTTTAGTGGGATAACTACCAGAACTTTTCCAGCTCTCCATGGTTTATTAAAGGCAACTGATGCCCTTGAAATAGCTAGACCAAGCAGTGGACCGTATTTGGTATCTACAACTGCTATTGCGGTAGAAAATACACATAACTTTGGTGGCGGAACTGTGCAACCAATATCTGAAATAGCAGCACTTAGAAAAGGCGCTGATGAACTTGGGTTAGCGCTTCATTTAGATGGTGCCCGAATTTGGAACGCTCACGTTGCATCTGGTGTTTCCTTCACCGAGTATGGAAAGTACTTTGACACGATTTCAGTGTGCTTGTCTAAGGGGTTAGGTGCGCCAGTTGGTTCCATCATGTTGTCTACTAAAGATCGGGTTGCAAAGGCTCGCATCTGGCGGAAGCGATATGGCGCAGGGATGCGTCAGATTGGATTGCTTGCTGCGGGTGGGCATTACGCACTCGATAACAACATCAATCGTTTAGCCGAAGACCACCGTCGTGCAAAGGAAATAGCTGTAGCAATTGCTGCGATTGATTCATCCTTAATTGATCCCTCTACCGTCGAAACAAATATTGTTGGACTAGATCTTGCGGCACTTCCAATTTCAGCCGCAGAGCTTTCCCAACGTTGTCGAGATGCAGGTTTGTGGATTAGTGCACTTGGACCAAAGTACGCCAGGCTAGTAACTCACTTAGATTTTGATGATGCTCAGTGCGCAGAAGCAATCGAAATCTTAAAGAAAACCCTCGTGGCTTAGTAGCCACTGTTTCTTGTCGACTCCGTAGGCATAGTTTCCTAGCGCTCCCCCGGTCTTTAAAACTCGGTGACACGGGACAACTAACATGATTGCATTATTTGCACATGCACTTCCCGCTGCGCGTACCGCTGCAGGTGAACCTGCTTTAGCTGCAAGATCTGCATAGGACCAGGTTTTTCCGGGTGCAATCTTTCGCATTGCTTTCCATGCCGCTTGTGAAAATGCAGCGCCTTGTTGTCGAACTTGGATTCCGTTGAGAGCAGATAAGTCCCCATCGAAGTAATCATGAACCAACTCTGAAACTACTGGAATTGATTTAACTACCTTCACATCACGACCAGCTTTAAAGGCGGAAACTGTAGAAAGATTCGCGCCGATCAGAATCTGATCATCTGCTAATAGATTGAGTGTGCCAATTGGTGTTTTATGAGAGGCAATGAGCAGTGGCACTGACCAAAATTAGCGATCGCGCAACATTTCAGCAACTAAAAAGGCCAGTTCTAGAGATTGAGCATGATTTAACCGAGGATCGCAGGCTGTTTCATACCGTGAAGCTAAGTCATCATGCGAAATCTCTTCGCCGCCGCCTACGCACTCAGTGACATCATCTCCAGTTAGTTCAATGTGAACGCCACCTGGGTGTGTACCCAACGCTTTGTGGACTTCAAAGAATCCTTTGACCTCGTCCATCACATCATCAAAACTACGAGTTTTGTAACCGGTTGGTGCTTCGTATGTGTTTCCGTGCATTGGATCGCATACCCACAACACTTTTGCGCCAGATTTTGTAACTCCATCAACTAGCGACGGCAAAATTTGGCGAATATTTTTTGAACCCATGCGCGTAATAAATGTGATTCGACCTGGTTCGCGATCAGGATCCAATTTGTCGATCAATGCCAAGGCATCCTCAACCGTTGATTTTGGTCCAAGTTTAATTCCAATTGGATTTCGTACCTTTGCTGCAAAATCAACGTGTGCGCCATCTAGTTGTCGTGTTCGCTCACCTATCCACACAAAATGTCCCGAAACATCGTAAGCATCTCCCGTACGTGAATCGATACGAGTCAGAGCCTTTTCATACTCCAAGATCAACGCTTCGTGACTTGAGAAGAAATCTACCGACTTAAAGCTTTCAGGATCGACTCCTGCAGATTTCATAAATGATAAAGCGCGACCAATTTCATCGGCCATCTTTTCGTAGCGATCTCCAACTTTAGAATCCCTAATAAAACCTTTGTTCCATTCGTGGACTTGGCGAAGATCTGCAAAACCGCCTTGCGTAAATGCGCGTACCAAATTAAGTGTCGCAGCAGAAGTGTTGTACACCCGTACTAATCGATTTGGATCTGGTGTCCGTGAGTTTTCAGTAAATTCAATATCATTGACCGCATCACCACGGTAAGCAGGAAGAGTGACATCACCGCGGGTTTCAAACTCACTAGACCTAGGTTTTGCAAATTGACCTGCCATGCGACCGACTTTAATCACCGGCAAACTTGAGTAGTACTGCAAAACTGCTGCCATTTGCAAAATAGTTTTAATGCGATTTCGAATTGAATCTGCTGTTGCTGCTGCAAAAGTTTCGGCACAATCTCCGCCTTGCAACCAAAAAGCTTTTCCTTCTGCGGCCAATGCAATACGAGCTTTCAAATCATCGCATTCACCCGCAAATACAAGCGGAGGCAAAGCTTTTAATTGTGCAACCGCTGCTTTGATCGGCTCACCATCTGGCCCGCCAGGCCAGGTCGGTTGCTGGGCAGCAACAAGGCCAGGTGTGAACAGCGAGTCTAAGTTTGTGCTCATATGCAAAGTGTAGAGAATGCGACGTTGATTGCGCGGGGCAATTAGCCAAAGAAAATCTCTGACTCCTTGTATAGCTCTAGTGGGACAGTCTTTAACTTCTCGGTTGCCGATGCCAAAGGTACACGGGCGATGTTGGTGCCATGAAGGGCCACCATTTTGCCCCAATCGCCTTCATGTGCGGCGGTAATTGCATGCAATCCAAATCGAGTAGCTAAAACTCGGTCAAAAGCAGATGGTGAACCACCGCGTTGGATATGTCCTAATACCGAAGTGCGAGCTTCTTTGCCGGTCTTGGCTTCAATTTGTTGCGCTAACCAATCACCAATACCTGAAAGCTTTACGTGTCCAAATGAATCAAGAGTTTGATCCTTTACCACCATGTCACCATCTTGTGGAATGGCACCTTCGGCAATAACAATAATTGGTGCGTAATGCGACTTGAATCGGGATTCAACCCATTCACATACTTTTTCGAGAGAGAACTTTTGTTCTGGAATCAAAATACATGAGGCACCGCCTGCAAGACCGGAATGCAAAGCAATCCAACCTGCGTGACGACCCATTACTTCAACAATTAATGCACGGTGGTGTGATTCCGCTGTTGTATGCAAGCGATCTATAGCCTCAACAGCAATGTTCACGGCTGTGTCAAAGCCAAATGTGTAATCAGTGTTGTTCAGATCATTATCGATGGTCTTTGGAACACCAATGACTTTGACACCAAGAGCGTCAAGTTTCGTTGCAACGCCAAGTGTGTCTTCTCCACCAATTGCGATAAGCGCATCGATTTCAGCTTTTTCCAGATTTTCCTTGATCTTTTCTACGCCACCTTCAATTTTGAAAGGATTAGTTCGAGATGAACCAAGGATTGTTCCACCACGAGGCAAGATTCCTCGAGTTGTTTCAATGTTGAGCGGCATTGTTATGCCCTCAAGTGGACCCTTCCAACCATCACGGAATCCAACAAACTCGTGACCATACTCTTTAACACCCTTGCGAACGACTGCGCGAATTACCGCATTTAGACCAGGGCAATCTCCACCACCAGTTAGGACACCAATACGCATGATTTAACTCCACAATTTTATCGACTGATTATGTGACTTAAAATTCCCGCCACCTGCGGTCAACGCTGACTGGGACAGTCTAGCCTTCACCCATGGCTATTCGACAAATCATGCAATGTGATTGCTCCAATGTCTCGTAAATCCTTGATCTATTTTGGGATCGTGGGCATCTTGTGGGGTATTCCATACCTGCTCATGAAAGTTGCAGTTGAAGATTTCCCACCGGCGGCAATTGTCGCCGGTCGTACATTAATCGGCGCTGCAATCTTAATCCCGGTTGCCGTCTACCGCAAAAAATTTAATGGAGCAGTTCTTGGCTTTAAGTTTGTAGCACTATATGCATTGATGGAAATGATTGGTCCTTGGATTTTAATTTCAACTGCTGAGAAAAAGATTGATACTGGGTTAGCGGGTTTACTCATTTCGACAGTTCCAATTTTTTCAACGATCATTACCTCTATGCGTGGAGATCACTCAGTGTGGCAGTTCAAGCGGGTTTTTGGAATCATCGTGGGTTTTGTAGGTTTAATTCTGGTAGTCGGAATTGAAAGCTTGTCAGGAAACAGTGATCCAGCGTCAATTGCAATGATGATTCTTGCTTCCTTGGGTTATTCATACGCAGTGATCATGATTACAACCAACCTTCCATTAGTAGATGGGATTGCCATTAATGGCTTAGCAATGGCGATCACCTGTGTGTTTTGGACACCGCTTGCTATCGCGCAATGGCCTTCGAGTATTTCCCTCAAGCCGACGATTTCTTTAATTGCACTAGGGATTCTGAGCACCGCTTTTGCCTTCATCTTGTTCTTTAAGGTTTTGGCAGAACTTGGGCCAGCACGCAGTTCTTTGGTTACTTATGTCAATACAGCTGTAGCGGTTGTATTAGGTGTAATCATCTTAAAGGAACCTGTAACCGTTGGAATAATCGTGGGATTGCCATTAGTACTTGCTGGCTCTTACATGGCAAGTCGGAAAACTTCTTAAGACTTTTCGCCGAACCCTAACTTTGCCAGAAGTTTAGGATCTTTCTGCCACTCTTTAGAAACTTTGATATGTAAGCCAAGAAATATCTTGGCACCCAAAACACGTTCGATATCTGCGCGAGCACGTATACCAATAACCTTTAAGCGTTCTCCTTGATGACCGAGCAAAATTGCACGTTGCGTATCGCGCTCAACATGGATAGTTGCATGGACATCGTAAAAGGGGCGTGATCCCTTTTCTTCACGCTCGCCGAATTCATCAATCGTTACAACGATGCTGTGCGGAAGCTCTTCTCTGACATCCTGCAGCGCAGCTTCCCGAATATATTCGCAAATCAACTGTTCAATAGCTTGATCACTTGTGGTTCCAGCGGGGTAATACTCAGGTCCCACCGGCAAGTTCTTGCCGATCAATTCATTCAATAAATCAACTTGATCGTGGATTGCAGCAGAGACCGGAATGATTTCATCCCAGACAAAAACTTCGGCGATCTTCATGATTCCCAATAAACGGATGGCTAACTTTTCCTTTGCGATTAAATCTGTTTTAGTTATTACGGCAAACTTCTTTGCTCCTGGATGCTTAGCAATTTCTTGCGCAATAAAGGTATCCCCGGCACCTGAAGTTTCATCTGCTGGAATACACATGATGACAATATCTACGGAATCCATGCTTTGGTCTACAACTTGATTAAGGCGCTGGCCTAACAAAGTCTTCGGCTTATGCACCCCGGGTGTATCGACAAGTACGGCTTGAAAATTATCACGATGCACAATTCCGCGAATCGCTGTTCGAGTGGTGTTTGGATGGTGAGAGGTAATTGCAATTTTGCTTCCGACAAGTGCGTTAATCAAGGTTGATTTTCCTACGTTTGGACGGCCAACAATGGCGACAAAGCCCGAACGGAAATCACTCATGGGCTTATTCTCTCATTGATTAACACCAACAAACTCCACAGCATCTGCAACTGAGGTAACAATCTCTGCGGCACGTTCGCCAATTAATCGATGGCAGCCTTCGCTAGTCGGGGAATTTATAGGACCAGGAATTGCCATAACTGGCCGAAAAAGTTCCGCAGCATCTCGTGCAGTTCGAAGTGATCCACTACGAAATGCGGCTTCAACAACCAGGGTTGCCTTTGATAGGGCGGCGATTAATCTATTGCGTGTTAAGAATCTGCTGGGTAATGCTTTTTCACCTGGCATGAACTCGGTCACCATCGCACCTGTTTCGCAGATCTCAGCAAACAATCTGGCGTTACCTGCTGGGTAGTTAACATCAATACCAGAGGCAATCACCGCCACCGTTACTCCTTCGGCAATGAGCGCACCTTTGTGTGCACAGGAATCGATTCCATAGGCACCTCCACTTACTATCCCCCATTCGCGATCTACAAATCCCGATGCGAAATCTCCAGCAATTCTTGCTCCATAGCTAGTTGGATTGCGCGTTCCCACGATTGCAAGTGAAGGCACATGCAGAGCTGCAATATCTCCCCTAACGATGATTCCGATGGGCGGAGTTACTAAATCATTTAACTGGATAGGCCAATCTGAATCCAATGGAGTTAAAAACCGGACCTGATACTGACTAATTTTATCTAGGATTTGCTCTCCGCTATTAAGTTTTAGTTCGGTAATTAATTTTTCATACTTGATTCGGTCATAGCCATTGTTCAGTAACTTTTGATAAACATACAGTGCGCTATTACCAGATATCTCGCGTGACCAAAATGTATGTCCTGCTTCAATTGCACTAAAAAGTGCAGCCCTTGCAATAGTTTCTTTCATGCTTCGATT
>Ga0209400_1001404_pt1 | contig 19369 bp, 28 predicted proteins | sample M_130807_EF_Meta_FD_187313 | JGI IMG/M metagenome (GOLD analysis project Ga0209400, IMG submission 187313) | Freshwater microbial communities from Lake Montjoie, Canada to study carbon cycling - M_130807_EF_MetaG (SPAdes) (version 2) | ecosystem: Environmental > Aquatic > Freshwater > Lake... | reverse complement strand
AAATAACAACACCGGCAGGGCCGGGGGGAGGGGACACAGGCACCTGTAGCCCCGTGGATGCGGTAGCGTCAAGGCGGGCCGATTGCAGGGCTTTCAGCAGGTCATCAGGGCCCCGCAGCGGCAAGCCAAGCATCTCAAATTCTGCATAGGGCACGGATCTTGTACCACCGAGCAACAGGCGACGCCAATCAGCCCAGGGCACTAACCGCTGAATTACCTGCTCTTTGCGCGGGGCAATGAGCAAAGACCCTTGCTTTTTAGGGGCGGCTGCGGGGACTTCTAAGCGGGCGGCGATCCACCCATAGCCGCCGTGGAACTGCCACTTGGTCAAGGCGTCGGCTTGGGCGGGTTTGATGCTGTGCCCAAGGCTTTTGCCTTCAGGGTGCGGTAGCAGATGCCCAAGGTCAAGGGCGGTGTTTGCATCTTCCTTGCACTCGATAAGGTGTGCTTTACCAGCCAATAACGCCGTATAGTCAGGTGTCCCCCCCGATACTTTGATGCGCCCTTGCATTTTCGGTTCGTTTCTGAACCATGCCACGGGTAGGGCTTTTAGCCAGCCTTCTAAGACGGTTTCCCATTGTTTGCCGGTCATGATGGAACCCTTCTATGTTTGTTGTCCTGTTCTTTGGCAAGGTCCTCTGCTACCGAATCAGTCAACTCGTGCCACAGTTTCTCTGCTTTGAGTTTGGCAAGGCTTAGGGTTCTTGTGTATCCCTCATCCACGGGACCATCAAAACCAACGGACCAGCGGAAGCTCTTTCCAGTGTCGTCTATCTCAGCATAAAACTCCTGCTGTTTACGATGGCCTGAAAAGATCCACCGTACTGCGCCTTCGTCGCCAACAAGACGGAACCAAGTCAGTTCTGGCTGCTCCCAGATTTGACCGTCAGGGAATCTTTTAGCCTCCTGCTCTTTAGCATATTGACCGATACTGCTAACGTAGGGGGTTTCTTTGGGCTTAGCCATTGTCAGCCCCTTTCTGCTTCTCAGCCATGCGTTGAACCCGGATCGCCCGGCGCAGTGCGCGGGCACGGGCATCTGCTATGGCGGCGGCTTGGTTTAGGTAGGCCGCCTGTGTGCGAAAGTTAGTGGCGTTTGCCTCTAACTCGGCGGCTTCTTGCTCCATTGTTTCGTGTTGGTCGGTCACTTGGGCTCCATTGGCGTTATTGTAATAGGCGATGAACCATCAAAGTGTAACAGTTCATCAAGGGCGGTTTCAAGACTTTCGGCGTACCCGGTTACGAGATGGAAACTTCCCGCCTGAAAGCCAGCGTCGAATCTGGCGATTCTTCCATGATGCCCGGTAGCGGTTGGAAGTGTGGCAGGGGTTCATGCCTTCACCCAATGCCAAATCCCATCTATCAGTTTAGGCACATACCCAGCTTCCTTGCACCGAAGCCGGTGGTAGGTATCATCGGTGCGGTGGGGCACGCGCAGGTAGGCGCTACCATCTTCGCGGGTGACGACAGTGGCGGCGGGTACGTTGACTTGTGCCCATTCTTCGTGGGCATCTTCGCCGTCAATGGTGCTGTTTTCGGGGGTGACAGGCACTTTGTAGCGGCGTTCAATAGCAGCAATCCAGCTTACAATAACAGCGGCGCACTGGATCAGTTCTTCAATCAGGGCAGCGGGCGCCACCTCTGCAAACGCTTCGCACACTTCTTCTTCAAGAATGTGCTTCCAAGTCAGCTTCTTTTCTTCAGCTGCCTTATCGCAGTGCCGCTTTGCACGGCGGCAAGCAATGCGCCATTCTTCGGCATTGGTGCCATCAGGGTGATTCTGTATGCCCCACTTGGCTTCCTGCCGCTTGCACTCGGCTTCAATGCGCGTGAGGATCGCCGCGCGGGCGATGCGTTGTTCAGACATAAGCTACCTCCATCGCCCGATAGCAGGCGTTTATCAGGGCTTCAGGGGCGGTACCTGAAGGGCTCGCCTCACGCCACAGGTTATCCGCAAGCTCGGTGGCGGTGGTGTCGGTTGGGGCGTCAAGGCCGGTGAGGTTGAGGCGGGAAATGTGGCCGAGGGCGGTGATACAGGCGGTGGCACGTTGGCGCAGGTATGCGCTGTTTCGGTTCATCGGTACTCCCGTTGCAGGCGTTCAGCCTCAACTTCTACCCGTTCCATCATCGCATAGGCGGGGTCACCGTCGCTTGCGTGGCGAACGGCATCAAGCAGGTCAATAACGCCGCGTATATACGCTGCTTTACAATTCTCCTCCTGCCGCGCCCCACGCTTTACAAGCAAGCTAAACCGCTCAATAAGCGTCATTGCCCCCAACGGGGCTGCCATCGCGGCTTCGTGGGCGGCATCTGTGATTCTCATTTGTGGCATGATGCCTCCAAAGGCGATTAGTAGCGCGGCTTGTTGCAGGGCGCAACATCGCGCTACGATTTATTTTCATCGCGCTGTTTTGGCTTCTACGATACCAAGGATGCGCGTTTCGGTTTGGGTGTGGGTAGATAGGCCCCAAGGCTGTTTAGTGGGCGCTTGGGGCCTTGGGGCTAAAATATGATATCGTCGTCGGGGTCGGCTGCCACTGCGTCAAGGGCTGCAAGGGCAGCATCAAGATCCGCTTCGGGGTCAGCCACTAAGAGCACCGATTGCTGCCAGCCAATGATCGCGGCCTCCTGATTTTCAGCCTTGGTGGGCAGCGCGGGGGCCGGTGCATCGGGGGCGGCGTTGAGGGCGTCGAGCCCGGCTTGGGCGCGTTCTGCAAGGGTCTGATAGAGCGTGGCCATTTTGCAGGCGTGGCCTACCAAATCCGACAATTCTTGCTTCAAGGCGGCCCGCATGTGGGGCTTCAGGGCGGCGATGATTTCGCGGCGTTGTTGCATGGCATATGCCGCAACGCTTTGAATCGTCAGGAGGGCGGCGCAGGTGGGGCTCATACCAACGCTGCCAGTTCAGCGCGTAGGGTTCGGTAGGCATCGGGGTCTGATGGTACCGACTGGATCCCTGCTTCGGTGCGGACGCAGTAACGGGCGACAATTGCGGACGCCTCGCGTGCGCGCTCTTTGCCGATACGGGCGACGGCTGCCCCGCAGTCGGCCTTGATCTCCTTGACCTGGCCTGCGCCGTCGAATTGATCGGGCAGCTTGGGGGCGGTTGGCACAGGCGCGGGTTTGGGTTCAGGTGGGGGCGTAGGCTTGGGTGCAGGGCGTTGGGGCTGGGTGCGCCCATGTGCTGCTTCGCCGTCATCATCCTCGGCAGGGGCGATCCCACAGATGGCCATCAGAGCATAGCGGCGGGCATAAGTGGTGGCAGATCCTACGGGTTGGGGGCTGAGGTCTTTGCAGGCGACGCTCAATTTGCTACTGATCCATTGGCCTGATTTATGGTATAACGTGGTTTCAACCACAACCATCCCAGCTTCAGTGGTCGGCTCCTGCACAAAGCAGATCCCGTTGGCGCTAAGGTGGGGGCGAACGGCGTCGATCACGCTTGAAAGGTCGGCGTATTTGCTGCGGAAGTGCGGGTTGGTGCTGTCTTTGATGGCGACCGACATTGCGCCTTGGGCGATGGCGAGGGACGCGGCAAGCTCGTTGATCTGCTCTGAACGTGGCATGGTAGCTCCGTGGTTGAGTTGGTTGAAACCTGCCTATACTCAACCAAGTATAGGCAGGTGAGGCCATCAGCAGGAGTCGAACCTGCTTAGGGCGGCTGCCCTTTCGCCACCGTTGGCGTTCTGATGGCGTGGTTACTTCAGGCACTTGGGATAGGCACCAAGGTCTGATCCCGTCCAGACGGCGCACATCTCTGCTTGAAGGGCGGTCCAATCGGGGAGGGTGATCCCGCCGTAGTGGGCATCGATCCAGTCTTTCATAATGCCATTGGCCTTGTCAGCATCACCAGACTGCAATGCCGCTTTGATGGCGGGGATACGCACCGTGCGGTCATGCTCCGAAAGATTGTCGAGGGCTTTGGCTTCGGCGGGGGTCTTTGCAAAGAGGCTGCGGAAGGACATTTGAGACTCCGTGAGGCGTTGGTTGCTCGCCTCTGGTGTCTCTATCCTATGGCCTTGACCGTACCACGTCAAGGCGAAACATGAAGATTATTCTGAACCGATTGGTTCACAGTCGCCACGCACGCATGAAAAAGGCGACCGGTTTCCCGATCGCCTACAACCACTTGGAGAGACATGACGCCGCTAATAAAGGGGGCCGGTGGGGAGAACACAGGCAGAATACCACTCCCGACCGTGCCTCCTCCACCGACGCAGATCCGCTATCGCGGGCGGGCGTCATCGGCAAGGTGGATCCGTGCAGATGCCCACCCTTACAATCCTTACAAGCCTTTGTAATGCGGCTATCGCAGGTAGAACCTATGTAAAGGTACCATCCTTACAAATCACGGGGGGATACACCCCCTATAGGGAGAATTGATTTCAAATTGAAAGAAGGATCGCCTTTGAAATAATGACGGTTCGTCTGTTTTGATTTGATTTCAGCATCTCTCTCTATATATGGTATATCTCTATTCTTGTAAGGATATATAAATAAACCATTTCAAATCTACCTTATCCGCATTACAAGCCCTTGTAAGGATTGTAATGACTTCCAAATAACGCAGGTTTCACAAAGAAAGACGCCTTACAAGATTTTGGGGTGTCCTGTAAGGCATCATCAGATGGGGTCTACTTGTGGGGTACGCTACAGGTTAGGTACCATACGGCTTCCAATCAGGACTTTTAGGCGGAATTGGATCGGTATCGCCATCAAACCCGCCCTCGTGGTTGGTATCCTTTCCAGCCCAACCAATAGCGCCAAGAAGCGCATACATCCTTGTAGACTTCCCAAGCCACCACACCACTTCAGAGAGGCTATTGCCAGCCTTACGCAGTCTCCCCTTCTCCGCCCACTTGGGCAGGATCTCCTCGTGGTCGTAGCCAAGCCGCCGCAGTTCAGCCTCCAAGGCCGGGGGGCTGACTGCGATAGCATCCGGCAAGGCGCGACCAATCCAACCCCCACTTGGCGCTTTTGTGCCTTTCAATGCGCCCACCTGCTCTGATACCCGGTCACTGTTTGCAACCAGCCAAGCGCCGATCCGCTCCCACGCTTCAGATGCAGTGTCGGCACTATCCAGGGCAGCCAAGGCCGAACGCAGAGCCAACTTCTTGACCTCAGCTTCGGGCATGTCTACACCCATTGCCTGCAATGCTTTGATCGCAATGGCAATCGACGCCAGGTATCCCGCAAGCCGCTGGCCTTGGGGCCCCTTGTTGATCTTCTTCTCTGCCAGTGCCCGCGCCTGTGTCCACCACCCTTCAAGCAGATCCCACCGGCTTGCGGCCCATTCTTGCAGGCGGGGCCCGATATGCCCCCACGCGTCAAGCCCTTCAATAGCGCCAACCGCCTTATCGCCATCAGGGATCGGCTGCTCACTGATAGGCAAGATCCGCAAGCGAAGCCCTGTATGCTCCCCTGCAAGCCGTGATAGTGGGGCCTCACCGGTCGAAATCAACACGGATCGCCAGATGGCCAGCGTCCGTACCCCGTCCACCTGCCCCCGTGCCTTGCCTTGCCCCGACCCCCACCCATACACGATATTGGATAGGTTCTCCCTCGCTTTGACAGGTACTTTCTTGGTATCGTCAAGCAACAGAGGCAGGTTACGCAGAAACCCCGCACGACCTTCAATAGCCGCCGGGGTTGCGTTCCAAGGCAGAATATAGGCCCCCGCATCCGAAGGATCGCCCCAAGCAGATGCCGCCCACCGCATCGCCGTGGTTTTGCCCTTGGTGCTATCGCCATGCAGGTCCACCACAAAGGGGCTGGCCTTCATGGGTTCAAGTAGGGCACTGGCCACAGATGCCGCCAATAGAAGCGCAGGTACGGCGTGATTGTTGACGATCTTTGCGGCTTCAAGCCACTGTTCCCAGGTGCCATGAGGCTGCAATGATTTAGCCGTCTGTTTGTGGCCATCATCAGCCTGCAACAGATGCGGCCCATTGGGCCCCTGGATCATCTTCTGCCCATCGCTTTCGGTCCACCCGCACCGAGAGATTGACGTATGCACCGGTATAATATCTGCGTTTTGATGTTCGGCGGCTTCAAGCCACTTGACCATATCGGCAGCGTTGCCACTTGTTACCGGCGCATTCTTGACGGATAACGCCCCAATCTCGCGGGCTACCATTGCTTGCCCACGGCTAATCTGTGCCGATCCTTCAGGCCATTCAAGCTTCAGTAGGTACTCGTCCGTATCAATGTCCCGCCAACGCGCAGAAATCCAGATAGGACGCTTAGAAACCCGCATCTCAACTTCTTCTTCTTTCTTGATGACGGTATGAAACACCCCTGCTTCAAGGCATTGCCACCCAGGAGGATCTTCCCACCCTTCGGGCAACCCATCAGCAGGCGGGCGAAACGGGGCCGGTTCCTCATCGGCCAATACCCGAAGGTGTGACCGTGCCTGCGCCGCCTCACGAATCTGCGCATTCAAGCACAGTTCCTTGTATTCCTTGACGGTACCTGCCCAACCTCGGATAGCCGAAAGCTTCCGAAGCACCATCCCCGATGCATCATCTGAATCATGGTAGCGGATAGAATACAACTGCTCTATCAAACTACCTTTATCAGAATCCTTGTCTTTCGCCATCTCCAAAACAACGCGCAACTGATCCGCCGCGCTTTCGGTCGGTACTTCCTGCATATAGACTCCATCAATCAGGTTCGCCCGCCGTCCAGTCAGTTTAGATATGAAACAGGGCGGAGCAGGTGGCCAAACCTACCCCACCCTGAAACCTGACCGAAGAGGAGCACGATCAGTCTATAAGACCTGCACGCCCATGTCAACCAATATCAGAACGGAACATCATCCACCCCCGCAACTGTAAACACACACTTATCAAGCGTAGCCGCCAGCTTCGCCCGAAACGCAGGCAACTGCATCTTACGCAACCCACCCAAGATGTCACGCCACCCACTCGGCTGTTTGCGTGCTCCGGCCTGCTCTTTGAGCTTCAGGAGGATAGCCCGCGCAGCCTCAGGCGGGTACACGATCCCCGCCCTATCGCACAGGCGGGCGAAGTCGTTGAGGGGTAGGGCGTCGAATAGGGTAGGTTGGGTGATCACTTGGGGCTTATGCTTTTTGCAGGGCGTCACGCACATTGAAGATAACATTGGGCGCATCCGGCATTTCTTTGGGCCAAAGAGCATCACCGGTTAGCCAATTCATCTGCGACAAATCCACAGGCGCATCTTCAAGGTGCTTTGACGTCGCCATCAACTGCGGGCGTAGCCGTTCCTGTGCTTCTATGGGCAGTTTGGCAAGCACCCGTTCAATCTCATCAATATCGCATTGAGTAGCTTCGCTTTCACCTGTGCGCAGCCAATGGCGCGACACGTCGCAAATCTCGCACACGTCAGCCACCCAAAAATCAGGCATACCCTCAACTTCCCAATTTTGCACGGTGGTATGACTGACCCCCAACGCCCGCGCAAACTGCCGACGTGAAAGGCCAGCCCACTCATAAGCCTGTTTCAAACGATTCATTGTCACCTCGCAAATCTTATAGCAGGACGCTTGCCAACTGGCAACCAATCTACTATAGATTGTGCATGCTGAACGCCGCCCTACGCCTCGCCATCACCTTCCCCGTTTTCCCCGTGGCCATCTACCGCCATGAAGGCAAGGTAGAGAAGGCCCCCATCACCAAGCACGGCTTCAAAGATGCCAGCCGCGACCCTGCACAAATTATCGAATGGTGGTCAGACAACCCCAACGCCGCAATCGGTCTTAGAACCGGCTGCCCCCTGCCCTCAGGGCGCGAATTGCTCGTCTTAGACGTTGACCTTGCCAATAGCCGCAACATCGGCAAAATAGCCGGTATCGACGCCCTGAATCTCCTCGCCGCCAATGGCCTGCACACCCCCACCCGCGCCGCCCGCACGGGTTCGGGAGGGGCCCACTTCTACTACTCTATGCCGCCTAATAGCCGCGTTACAATCGGCCAAAGCCTGCGCATCGATGGCAAGGCCACCGCGATAGATTGGCGTGGCCACGGTGGCTACGTCGTCGCCCCACCGAGCCTGTACCCTGGATCGGCGTATCGGTGGGCTAAGCCGAGCCCTTGGACTGCGCCGACGATTCGGCCTGTGCCAGATGGCTTGTTGGCGTTATTGACCAAGCGCGAGGAGTCAACCGATGCAGTAAGACGCATAGAAGCCGCCCTTTCAAGCGACGCCCACCAACGCGCCTACGGTGCCAAGGCCCTCGCCAACGCCGTCGCAGCAATCGACAATAGCGCCGTTGGTACGCGCCATTCTACCCTCAATGCCCAAGCGTTCTGTATCGGTCGCTTAGTCGGTGGCGGCTGCATCGACCAAGACGCCGCCCTTGCAGCCCTCACCGAAGCGGGCCTGCGCACCGGCAAACCCGCCCGCGAAGTGCGTCGCACAGTCAGCGCCGCCCTACGTGATGGGGCGCGTGATCCTCGCAAAGCACCCGATAGGCGGCTGCCTGTGTGAATCTTTCACGTTTGGCCTTGACGCTACCCTGTCAAGACGTTAGCCCATACCACGAGGTACATATGCCAGAAATCACCTGCCCCACCTGCGGATACCAGGGCCTTGACCGCGCCCGCCACAAAGCCGACTGCCCCCACCGCTCCACCCACGGGGGCCTGCGCACGGAGCCCCGTGGTGGGCGCATCACCGCAAGCGTCGCCCCTGATCGCTTCGCTGCTTGGCTTGTTTTCAAGGGCGACCGCACCCCGAAAGAGGCGATGGAAAGCCTGATAGATGAGGCACTACGCCCCAAAAAGCCGCGCCTCAAAAAGAATGATGTTTCGCCTTGACGTGGTACGGTCAAGGCTATAAGATGGGTTCATCAAGAGGGCAGCATGATCGACTCATCCCAATGGCGGCAAAGCGAAGCCTACCGCACCCAAGCCCGCAACGAAGTTGAGGCCCAACGCCTTGCCAAGATGCTGCCCCGCACCGCCCCCACGGGGCCCAAGATGGCCTCCGCGTCACAGAAACGCCTCTGCACCACATACGGCATCAAGTGCGAGGATCTGACCTTCTCCGAGGCCGCCCAGGCCATCAACGCCTATGCCAAGGCGAACAGCCGCCGCAGCCCCAACGCCATCACTGCCGCAGAGATGGCGGCCAACGAAGCCGAATGCCTGCGCGTCTTTGGCCCTGTCTAAACTTTTAGGAGCACACGTGATCTTCAATACCCTCAAACCCGATGACACCTTTCTGTTCAACGCAGGCCACCGCCCTGACCAAGATTGGGTGCTGGCCACGGTCGAAACCGCAGATAGCGAGCGGGTTTACGCAAAGTTTGACCCCATCGCACTGAACGGCCAAGAGTCTATCGTGATGTCCCCCCGCGATTGGCGGCACTTCACCGAAGCTGGCGACATCAAACCTGTATAACAATAACACCTAAGGATAACACAATGGAAAACTGGACCATCACCAACATCGTCCCGCGCGCATGGAAAGCAACCCGGACCTTCGGATCCTACACCGTAGCCGTTGGGCACGGTGCCTACGGTGGATCATGGCGCATCCTCACCGCCACCGCCATTTTGGTGCAGGTTGACCAACTGCCCACCAAGAGCATCGAAGAGGCCATCAGTGTGGCCACGTCTCAAATCAGCGCCCTAATCGACGCCCTGGCCCCCTTTAGCGCGCTTGCGGTTGAAGCCGCCCGCATGCAAGCCGAAGCCGCTCATGCTGATGAGGTGGTGGCGTCTACCCGCGCCCTGCTTGAAGAATCCAAGCGCACGATTGAGCGGCAAGAGGCCCGCATTGAGGTGCTTGAGGCCAAGACCGATGCCGATGCAGATGACGAAACCATCGTGCGCCTCAAAGATTATGTACAGGTGCAAGCAGACGAAAAACGGTGGATCGCCGAGATGCGCGTTTGGGGCCCTTGGGATGCCGATCGTGAAGAAGGTGGGCAATGACCTGCCTCGCCATCTTCGGCTTCTACGGCCCCAAAGCCACCCACAGAACCCCACTGCCCACAGGCGAAAGCGAAGCTGCCCGCGCGGAAAGGCTGGCCTATAATGCCAGGAAGGCGGCAAAGTGACTAACCCCCGCAATTCGTGTAAGCCAACGCGCCCGATGTGGGAACGGTGGCCGGTGCATTACGACCTTGAAAGCCCCGAAGCCAAAGCACAACGCCTGCTCTATATTGAGCGGCTTACACCTGAACAACGACAACAGCGCCTTGAAAGGGCAACTGGCAACTACAGGAAGGATACATAATGGCCAACAAACGAAAACACCCCCGCGAACCTTTCAAACTGCCCCCGATCCAGCCCCCGCCCTTCGCGTCAAAGCACGCCGCCCGCGAAGCAGGCTACAGCGTGCAGCCGATGCAGGCGGGTGATTGGGCAGTGTTCGCCCTCAACAAAGTCACAGACAAACGCAGCAATTCTGAACGCGGGGCATGGGCCTTGATCTTGGGGGCATCGTGAATCAATTTATGCAACTGCCCACCTGCGATGAGTGCGATCAGGAGATCAGCGGCCCCGTCGTCAAGAAGGGCCTGCTAAGCCTTTGCCGCCCATGCGCCAAAGGCCAGCCCCACGCAGCCCCCAAGGCACCAATAGCGCCAAAAGCAGCATCACCCCTGCCCTCACCCATCCTTACGCCCCCGCCCGCCTCTGTGGCCATTGCAGCCCCGCGCCCACCGCCCCCACCCATCACGCCCCACCTGCCCCGCGTCAAGCCCGACGGATCCACCGCCCCGATCCGGCTTGTCTTTGACCTCGCCAAAAAGAGCACGCGATTCTGTATTGTCGTTGGGTGCGACTTCATGGCGTTGTCTCGCCACATGTGCGACAAGCACTACACCTACGTGCGCAAATCGGGCCAGGTGTACGAAGCACCGCTAAAACCCCAGTGGCACCCATCACCCGAAACGATCAGCTTTAGCCTGCCAACCTGCGGCGCTATTGGCTGCCCCAAAGCAAGGCGCAGGCGCGGGTTCTGCGCGGTGCATTACCGCAAGATAATGCACCTCGGACTGATACAGTTCCTTGCCCCACCCATCCCACCCACCGAACGCAAATTGAAGGGCCGCACAAAACGCAGCTATGCCTACACCGTGCCGAAAGCGCTGATGATCGAGGTGGTACGTCTGAAAGTTCCGGGTGTCACATGGTGCGAAGCTGCACGCTTAGCAGGCTGTGCGACGCCCTACCAAGACTCGGTGCGGATCCAAAGCCTCTATCGACGTGGCCGCCTCACCCCCTAAAATCTTTCGCCTTTCGCCTTGACGCTACCCGGTCAAGGCTATAAGAGTGATCCACCAAGGCGATGAACAACCCGCCTTGCAGGAGCCTCAAATGACCAGCTACGAAGCAAACAAAAAAGCGAATCAGAAAGAAGTCGAACTGCGCCAACTGATCGGCATCGATACCCCCGAAGCAGCGTCTAAGCGTCACGAACTGCGCCAAGACATTGAAGGGCTTTGGGCAGTATGGCAGGACGCAGTAGATAAAGAACGCCGCTAATCCCATTCCCACCCCACCCCAAGCCCATACCCTCACCGGTTGGGCTTGACGCAGTAGAGGCGTCAACATCCCGCCTCTGAAGGTGTCAATTGCCCATACTCATCACCGCCCTCTACCTCGCGGGCACGGCCCTATCCATCGCCGCATGCATTGTCAGCCCCGCTGCGATACCCGCCTTGGCCCTTGTGGGCATGGGGTGTGGGTTTATGATGCGGGCTTGGGAGGTAGGGCGTGAGAAGCCAATAGCGCCCTACCCCCACCAATCAAGCAGGGTATAGCTGAACTTCGGCCCAAACGCCGCCGCAGACTGCGACACAAGATCCATCGCCCGCGCATAGTCAGCCGCGCGGGCGAAAACTTGGCAGCCTGCCGACCACTTATCGACCTTCAAACTGGCTTCGCCCGCGTGGTGCATATTGATACCGCCTGCATCATGGTAGACGGTGCCGCCAAAGTTGGGCAGCACGTTCTTATCGCCGTCGCGCCACACTGCGAAAGAATCCGGCTTCGCTTGCACCAAGGCAGGGTATTGCCCTTTGTGCAAGCCAAGTGCCCAACAGCCGCGATATTGACCGGGGCACAGGATCGCAGTGCCGTCAACCCGCATCGGGTTCTGCAACCAATACGTCCCCGGATCCGTGGTGGCTGCCCATGATTCGAGGTGCCATGCCCCGCGTTCTTGCCACAGGAAGCAGATCAGATCATCGAAAGCATTGGGCGTACCCGGCTTGGCACGCAAGCCGATGATGTTCAAATTGGGGGCCGATTCCCCCGGCATCTCGGTGAAGATGGCATAGCCACGGGATTTGAGGGCGTCGAAAAGCAGGGGGCCGGAGGGTGCGTGCTGTGCCATTGTATTGCCTATGATGGGGTTTGGATGGGCGGAATTGAAGAAGCGGGCGTCGTCATTATCTGTATGCCCCGATGCTCCCATTCTTCGGGGGCAATGTCGGGATCGCCCAATAGCGCCAGGAACATCACGCATTGAGCCATTGAGAGATTATCCACGTCAACCCTTGACGAATCGCCAAAGTGACGCGCAGTTTCAAGGGGTTGGGCTTGCATGCACGACGACTCCGATGACAGATGAAAGTAGTTGCAACTGCCCTGAAAGAGCGAGGAGCAAGGCGAGAAAGATGATGGTAAGCGAGGTAATGGCAAGCGTGCTTACCATCGCAGCTTGCAATGGGTTGAGCTTCGCCCACTCAAACACAGCACTTTTGGTGCCGTTCTGTGCAGTATGGCGCTCGCGTTCCTCACGTCGAAGCTCAACAATCTCTTGTCGCAGGAGGTCTATTGAGCGGGCAATAACGCGAAGCCCAAAGAGTAATTCTGAAGGTTTAGGTTCCGCCATTATTTCACCAATACCCAGCCGATACCGGCTAAATCAGCATCCCGCCATTGGCCGCCAATGTGAACCATTTGGCCGGAAACGCCTGTCACCACCCACTGATTGCCGTCTGGATCTTGCCATATTTGGCCAGCCGTCGCCATGATCACCTCACGAAATTAGGCCCGTCAACGACGCGCCAAGAAAAACAAGTGTAGAGACGCCCGCTGCCGAACGCGAGCATGTTGCTGCTATAAAATACATCTTTGTAGTAGAAGCTGGTTTGTTGACGCCAGAATAAGTGGCAGTCGATGACCACGTACCACCTCTAACTCTGATACGCGCGCTTACAGAAAAACCCGCGACTATGATTTCAGCCTCATAGGCGGTTGATATCGAAACCGCTAAGCCCGTATCGGTATAAGCGCAACTCGCTGCGGAGCCGTCATAGGTGCAAAGCTGAAAGTTTGCACTGATTGCAGCGTCATAGACTATCGCCGTTGTGGCTCCTGATGGCTTCGATGACCCACCCACAAGGGCAAGAGACAGGCCAAACCAGTACCGTGAAGAAGCAATGTTTGAATCAGTAACAAACGCATGTTTTGTTGTAATTGCCTGCTCCATCGAGTGGCAGGCTGTAAGTGTACGCGCGCCACTAATGGAGCTAGCACCAGAAGCAACAATGTTTGACGCGGGGTATTTGTTGGTAGTTATACCTGTCACGGTGCCGAATACCGATGATGTTATGCCGACCCCGACACAATTAAAACCGTCAGGCCGTATTGCTCCGTATATAGCCGTTGACGCATCCAAGCCTACAACATCCAGGAGCGGATTTCCGCCCGTGCCATTGCCATTGGTGACAGAAATGTTTGCGCCGCCCGTGATTGAGCGCACTGCAACGGTAGAAGATGTCAGCCTTACAATAATGCCCGACGCGCCAAGGGCAGCTATCGCCGTCAGAACGTCGTTGTATGCCTGTAATACAGACCCGATAGCCGCGCCGATTATCGACGTACCTGACCGTCGTAAGACCTCACCGTCAGCAACTGCGCCCATTGTCAGGGTCGTAGGCCCAGAAGTCTCACGCAAGCCCCGCGCCTGCGTTACTGTTGGGTTGGGGTACGTACCGGCAAGGTCGCCGCCTGCTGATCCATTGGGCGTGCGACTATCAGAGAGGCGTGCGTCATTGCCTTGGCATACGGTGCCAGCAGTTGTGCCGTATGTAAGAGACAAATAGCTCATTGCAATAGCGGTGCCTTGCCAAGTGCCTGTGCCGATGGTGCCAAGGGTGGTCAGATTGGCAGATCCCGCCCACGTCGATAGGGCAGTGTTCTCAACGTTATTGAGCGACAAGTCCGTCTTTACGGCACTTGGCGACTTCCACAGAGGGTCTGTGCCGTTGCTGCCCAGTAGGTACGCCGAGGTGCCCGCTGCCAAACCCGACCACGTAGCCGCTCCCCGAACCGGAATCATGCCCTGTGTGGTAGCTACAAGGTCAAGGGCGGTTGAGCCTGTATAGTAGGCGGCCGCCCCCGTGCCATCAAAGCCCGCCAATCGTGAGGCGGTGCCGGTGTACCCGCTCGATGTCCAGGGGCCACCTCCGCCTCCACCGCCGGGAGGCGTATAGACCGCCTCACCTGCTGATTGCGTGAGGGTGCCCGTGGCGAAGCGCAGGACCGAGGAGACAACCCGCCCGCTGCCCTGTCTGAAAATCACTGATGGCATCCGGCCTCCTGGGTGGCTATCGTCCGGTAAACGTCCTCACGCATTAGGCACCTCCCAGCATACAAGCTCCAATTCAACGCGGCCCTCAATCGTGAGATCCACCTGCTGCACCCATGCGGGGCGCTCGATTTTAAGCAGGGTGTCGACGAGCCACACCAAAGATCCAGGCGATAAAAACGCATATTCGAGCATACACGAATAACGGACGACCGTCCGGGTGAATCCGTAGGCGATGGCTTGCCAGCGAAGCAGCCGGTAGGCGGTCGACGTATCGTAAACCGCCACCGTCTCGATCGTTTTGACGCGTCGCCCGTAGGTCTGGAGAGAGACTTGGCTTGATAGGCTGGTATGGTCACCCCCAACAAAGCCTTGACCCGTCATGCGGGCGGAGGATGCGGTTGCATTATTGGTGAGGTCCATCGCGTATTTTATCTCAATCTCATTGGCCACGTCGTCAAAGCCGGCCCGACGGGCACGATCCATCCGGACCACCTGCGTATAGGCTGGCCCCGCGTAGAGGGTGCCGACACAATCAGCCTGGGTGGGCACAATCGGGATCGGAATCACCCGCCACCCATCGGGGCCCGTCAGCACGGCGACCGGGAGGAGGGGGAGGATCGCCCTGGTAATCCAGTCAAGCGGACTGAGTTGTTGCTGTACAAAAGCCCCGATTTGATACGCATTGAGGGCGTCCCGCGCCGATGCGAGTGAACCGCGATCGATAGGCAGCGTTGAAAGGGCCAAGACTGCCTCTAAAACCGAGCCCGCTCCAAGGGCTGCGTCTGTGCCTGTGATTGCCAGAAGCCCCGCCCCGCCCTGATCCCAAGCCACCTGATAGGTGATTGCTGGGTCGCTGGCGATCGTGGTCGCTGCCGTCAGATCCACCAGAGTCACGATTCGCCCAAGCCCATCCGGACCAACGTAGACCGGTAGAACCTCGGTCGTCGATCCGTCGGAGACGGTCACGTATTCGGCTGATACCGGATGGCCGGCCACCAGGAGCGTCAGTGCGTCGAATTGGGTGGCCTCGACCACCAAGGCCACCGCCCCGATCGTGCCATCAGATCCAGGTGCGCCCAAGATTGTCGGGTAAAACAGCCCGATTGCAGGTTCCGCAGCATCCGGCCAGGTCGAAACCGAGACGACCGCACCGGGATCTGGGATTAGGCCACGATCCTGGGTGGCTGCTTCGGTGCCCTCAATCGTCAGAGTCTCATTAGGGCCGCCCCATTGGTAGCCCGTCACGAAGCCGCTTAGAAGTATTTGGCGTTCTTCCCAGGTGTCCCCCTGCTTCCATAGGGCGATCTCAACGGGGGCCCCATCAAGAATATACTGGGCCGCCAGTGCTTCAGAAGGATTGAGATCGACCGAGGGACTAAGGTCGACGGTGGCTTGTCGCTGTTCGGGTTGCAGGCCCAGCCAAGGGGCTGTCTGGGCGACCTGAGCCCCCGTGAGACCGCCACCGATAGATAGCCCGCCATCATCGGAGTCGATCTCCAAGGGTGATTCAGCCCACCGATAAACGCGTCCGGCGACGGTGAGGGAGACCACCCACCAGAGGGACGCCCCTTGGAGATCCTGCCTTGTCCAGTGGCGTCTCATGGTTCCTCCTCCAAAATCATCCCGGTCAACGTCAAGACTTGATTATTCGCCTCGTTTCCACGGACGATCCCGATTGCGCCCGGATCAGTGATGCGCCCGTATTTGATTTGGGCCGGGTTGACGTAGTTAGTGGTACCGGTGTTCGATGATGTCTGGGCGATATTACCGATATAGACGACATATTTTCCAAGCGTCTCCTCCACGACGCCGGCCATAGAAAGGGCGGTTGCATGGAGGGCGGCACTACCCACGCCAGCCGACGACAGGCGAACGTAGTCCGGGGAGGGCGACGCCGCGAAAATCTGGGAGGTAGGCAGCAATTCGCCAAACTCCAGAGGCACCCTTTGGTAAGACGGACCCAAGCGACGCCAGGACCGAGGACCGCCGGGGGGCCTGGTTGTCTGGACTTGCTGCACAAAATTAAGTTGCCGTCCGTTGCTTGGCCGACGACCGAGGACCGCCATGGAGCCGAGGACAACTTGACCGACCACCAGATACCCCTCGGCGGTGGTTGTGGCGGGGAAGGCCAGTTTATACTTCTGATAAGCCGTAGGCTGAGCGACGACAGCGACGACGGCGGGTGAATACAAGTATGCGGTGCCGGTTGTCCCCTCGGTGCCGTCGATTCCTTCAAGCTGGAAGAAGGCGGGGAAGCTGGAAGATGCGCCGATTTGGCCCTCGGTATTCGCCGCGATCTTCCGCACCTTCCCGCCACCGAGGTCGACTGAGCCGCCCGCGTATTGATTACGGGTTACAAAACTGGCCGTTCCACCGGAGGAGATTGTCACGAATCGCCCGCTCCGAGCGTAGGCAGCGCCGCCAATGACGGTGGAATTCCACTGGAGCATTAAGACCCACGCAGACCCCGACCATCCGTAAAGATCCGCTGTCTGAGCGTTGGTGCCCAGAATCGCCAAAGCGACGGGACGACCCAGAAAACCGTCGGTCTCGGCGACACTGTGGAGGTCGAAAACCAGAGAATTCGACACCGACGAATCGAGCCAGAGGGCTTGGCGGGGAGACGGCGCTATCGAGGGGAAGATACTGTCTGGGCCGTGCTCATATCTTGCGTCTATCGCCCATTTTTCGCCAGCGAAGGTGGGGCCGGAGGTCGCCAGGATTGACGTGGAGCCGTCCAGGCTGACTGGGCCTGAGGCGTATCGGCGACCCAAGAGCCCATCGGGGAGGTCCACCGCACCGAGCCCGGTGCCGACGTAGTCCGCCCCTTCGTCGTCGATCCAAAAGAAGGACCGCCAGGAAACGTCGCTGGCAGCGCCCACTCCAGGGGGTACTCCCCAATCAATCAGGTTGGCGGCCCATCCCGCGCCGTTATCACCCAGCGCCACCGAATCGACGAGGCGCGTCCAGAGGCGGCGGGGGGAGGTGGGATCGGTGACGGCCGACCGATACCAGACTGAGGCCACCCCGTCGGTGATCGATGCCAGGATATTGACCTCACCGGAGATTGTGGCTGTGCCCAGGGTGGCCCCCGATTGCTGGTCGGCGACGGTGATGGTGGTCGGTGTGAATCCGATCGTGAGTTGGTAGCCGCTGACCCCGTCGGCCGTCCGAATTCGGACACGATTGCTACCAGTGGCCACAGAGGACGACCACGCGGCGATCGCCCCGCCCGCTACGGTCCCACCAGGTGCGGCCGAATACAGGATCGACTCTCCGAGGGTGGTGGCGTCTCGCAAAAGCCCGGACGATAGCGATTCGGTGGGGGTACCCACCACCGTCCGCGTCCAGCCAGAATCGCCAGGAAGGTCCAGAGGGAGCCACGTTTGGCCCCAGGTGACCTGTCTGCTATCCGTGCGTTGGGGATCGTAGCCCGGCATGGTCACACTTGAATAGCCACCTAACAAATAAAGAGACAATGAGCCGCCATCATAGGCGCTTGGATTGCTTTGTTGAGACGCCAATATCGCCCATTGCCCCTGATACCAGCAACTATGTGCGTCATACGGGTACGTCCCCGAATCGGCCGACCACCACTTGCCAGCCCCGGAGGCAAACGACGATTTAGCCATTGGAATCCATGTTGCGTCGATGTCCTGAGACGTAAACGCTACCCACACATTACCGTCGGTGGGGAGGCGGCCAGAACAAAAAAGCACGCCGGTTTCATCGGCAGTCAGCAAAAACTCACCGTCGGTCGCATATTTTAAGCTACCACTGAGTGTCGCCCACACTTCAGAACTCGGTGCGACCGATACTTTGGTGGCATCCCCAAAAGCCTGATAGCCGCTTTCGATTCTGGCCACGTAGGGAAGCAGGGTGATATGCGAGATATACCCTATATAAAACGAGCCGCCGGAGGCGATTACCTCAATATGGCTTCCGCCGTTTTGGGCGGCACCGACCAAGGTTCTATCAGACGACCACACCAGACTAAACGAAGAACCGCCATCAGAGCTTGCGTATTGCCTAAGCTCATCCTGGGTATCGGTGCCAGTATCGCTGCTTCTAAGCCAAGCCATGTACACAATTTGGCCAGCCGAATAGGCGACGCGGCACCGCATGATTGTGTAATAAGTCCCGCCCCCGATTGCGATGGCTTCGGGCAGGACGCCACTGGACGACAAAGCCCAGGTCGTACCATCATCATCGGACTGCATACAGCGGGTGATAGCCGTGGAATCGGCAAGGTTGGCCACCCAAGCGAATAGTAAAACCTTGCCGGATGGAAGCTGCACTAAACACGGGGCGGCACCGAGGCTCCAAGATGAGTCGGTTGTGATCGTGGCGGGGGTTGACCATGATCCGCCGGGGGATTTACTTGAGACGTAAATCGTACGGGCCAAGCTACCATAGGTCCATACGGTCAAGAGCGCGCCGGACTGCAAAACGATTATGTTTGGGTGGCTTTTTAGGTTAGAGGTCGACCAGACAACCGGCTCCCAGCCCACCAAAACCGTCGGGGCGTCCCAGCCGTAGTCGTCGCCGCCGTTGTTCCACCGGAAAGAAGCGCCCGTCCGGCCTACGTTTCCACCCTGCTGAGTGGTGATGGTGAGGGTTTTGCTGGCGTCGGCAAATTTGCCGGATGCACCAAGGCCCATCGCATACGTCGATTCATCGGGCTGAGGCGTGCCCGGCAATGGCGAAAACCCGGTGTAGCTGGTTCCCGCTGCTATTGCGTCAGGAGCCCAGTTAGAATCGGGGATAAGCAGGGCCTGGAGTAGGGCGGGGGAGCGATCAATAGCCATAGCTGGGCCTGTGTCCTGGGCGTCCAG
>Ga0209400_1001402_pt1 | contig 19389 bp, 16 predicted proteins | sample M_130807_EF_Meta_FD_187313 | JGI IMG/M metagenome (GOLD analysis project Ga0209400, IMG submission 187313) | Freshwater microbial communities from Lake Montjoie, Canada to study carbon cycling - M_130807_EF_MetaG (SPAdes) (version 2) | ecosystem: Environmental > Aquatic > Freshwater > Lake... | reverse complement strand
TTGTATTGTTACACCGATAAATTTATACCAATCATCTTCACCTCTATGAATTGAAACCGTGTTAATTGCTAAATTAAAATACTCTTTCAGTCTTGTTAATAATTCATCTATAGCATGTGTTTTTTTTATTTTTTGAATCTCTATTATTCCACTATCTATACGATTGTTTTTATTTATGGTCTCATTGCCTACATACATGGATTCATTTTCTTGTTGTTGTTCTTGTTCTAATTCAAAATGAATTTTATTGTGTTTATAATCTATCGGGACACTTCTCTCAAATATACCTATGCGTTCGTTGTTTATTTCCATCGGTTGAAACAAATAATATTCATCAATATTAATTAAATATCCTGCACGTCCATATTTATCTACGAGTTCATTATCATCCTGAATCATTTCTGTTAAAGTAGCATATATTTGCGAAATCGAATATTTATGTTGCAAATTAATCCCTGATATTAAATCTGTTTTATTATAAAAAAATCGTTCTTTGAATAATTGTCGAACTCTCTCCTTAATTTTATCAGAATTGATCATTAAAAAGGTAGAATTATATGTATCTTCGTTGATATCTTCTTCGGTTATTTTCTTGAACGGACGACACTTGTATTGACAATTATCCATATAATCACATGCAATTGTATATGGAACATCACCAACTGGAAAATCATCTATAACCGTTCCATCGGATAATTTTTGTTTTATTTTTTTATCTAAAAATTCGGCAAAATTTTCTTGTGTAAAATTGGTTTGCCCTTGATTCAATAAACAATCCACGGAAGTTTCCTTTAAAATACGAGTTATCTTTCCTATTTGTATTGCCTTATATTCAGCCATTCGATAAATATATAAATCAGCTGATTCAATTTGTTCGTCTTTTAATAGACTGGCATGCATAAAAATCTCAACATTACGTTTTTCAAAAGGTAAATCTTTGTGACTAAAACTTCTTACTGCTCTACCAATAATTTGTTCAATACGATTCATATTATACCATGGATCCATTATATGCACTTGTCTTATAAATTTAAGATCGACACCTTCTGAACCCGCTCTTGAAATTAGAATCACTTTAATTTTTTCTCCATTCATGTTATCATTGTTTGTGAGCGCTTTCACTGCTTCATCATTATTTGGTGATAATCGAATGTCACCTGTAATCATTGTATATCTAGCGGGTTTAAAACCTGCTCCACTCGTAGCACCACGAACGCGAGGTTTCATTGTTTTTGAATCCAGTGGTTCTGTTGGAGGAGTTTTAAAAAGAGAATTACTACCGTAACGAGTAAATCCCATTTCTTCCAACGCAAGTGCCATGGGTATTAACCCAGCATCAATATATTGTGAATAAATAAGTATGAGACCTTCTGATTTCATTACATTATCACATATATTTTTTATTTTACTACTGTATTTTCCAATGTTGTCGAGAGAAAAGATGCGTCCATATTGAGAAATAGTTTCTTCTTTGTATTCAAACCGTCCTTTTTCCAATGGTATTTTTGTATCCACAAAATCCATCATTCTCTCTAAACCCACTTTTCCAATCATTGTATGAGGATCAATTTGTGTTGTAATTGTTTCGGAGTTGTCTTCCCTGGTTTGTTCGCCCGATTCACCCTCTCCACCCTCTCCGTCTTCCCCACCTATCATTTTTAATGGATTCGTGTTTCCGTCTTCACCCCCATTTTCATTCCCTGTTAAATTTTCAATCGGATAAACAATATTTAATGCTTCAATTGGCATTTGCAATAATGTGTAACCAAATGATTCCATTGTCTCGAATGATGATAATTCTCTCGCAGATCCTAAACCCTCAATGTTTTTCCTGTTTTTATTTTTTAAATATTCAATGATATAAGAATAAACATCGGACTGATAATCTACTATTTTCGTCAAATAAATGCTAGTAAATTTTAATATATCATCTGGGTTTATATTCTTACCATTCATTTGATACAATGGATAGGTAAGATCCTGGTTTTCAAAAAAGGTATCTTTTGGAGAGAAATAATTCGGATAAACACGAAACGGAAATATATATGGGTTCTCTCCACGAACAAAAGAAACATACCCTGTTAATTTTCTCACCAACAATTCTTCGCCACCTTCTTTGAAATTGCCCTTTTTATCAAAAACATCTTTAATTTCAATTAACCCCCTGTTTTCATTGGCATTCATCAAATTAATAAGCCATATTATTTCCTTATAACTATTGTACATGGGTGTCGCGGATAATAAAAGAAGTCGCATGTTTTCTGTATTTTTAACAAGGGACATCAGATACAACGCCACTTTTTTATTTTCATTATCTTCTGATATACGAATATTATGTATTTCATCGATAACCAACAACCGATTATTAAACTCTTTTTGAATATTCATCATCATTCTTTTTTCTCTCTCTTTTTCGTTCTTAAAATCACCTTTTACACTTTGAACTCTTCGCACATAGTTGGCAAAACCATCGTAACCCATAAAAGTATAAGCATTGTTAATAAGAACTTTTATTTGACTTACGATTTTTTCTTTGGATATATCCTTTATCATAGTAGGATTGATCTCTTTTAATAAATTGTTACCAATACTGGAATCCAATTGCCATAAACCATTTTTTAGTTTTAATTTACGTTCATCAAACAACTGTATTTTAAAGTTGTCCTGGACGTTTGGAGATGCTATGATCATAATTTGTTTTTTTATCCCTAGTTGTTTTAAATATACTCGCATTTCTTCACAAACACCTATAGATGCTAGAGTTTTACCTGTACCTAAACCATGATACAACAACAAACTATTATAAGGGGTTTGAAACGAGAGAAAATTCCTGACAAAAATCTGATGGGGTGCGAATTCGAATTTTAATTTACTCAAATAATCAGCGTGTTCTTTAATGTCATGTAAAGATCCATCATATTGGGTTTCATTGAATTCTTTTCTCTCTGCTATTTTTATATTAAAATTAGGATCATTCAAAGAAGGATATAAATATTCTGATTCTTCTGGATGTTCTGACAAAAACTCATATTCCATTAATTCTTTCTTTAAAAGAAATTTGTTGCATTCTTTACTGAATTGATTTTCTAAATTTCCACAATTGTTTGCGTCAAAATCGATTTTTAATTCTGAATCGTTTTTTTCTTGATTCACTTGTTTTTCCTCTTTTTCAACTGCTTCTTTTTCAACTGCTTCATCTTCTTCTAGTAAATCTTGAATAGTATTAATATCTTCTATTTCACCAAGTTCTTCCGTTTCACCTATATTTATGGGAGTTATAGTTTCAGATACCGATCCTGATTCTAATTCTGATTCTGATTCTGAGTCGGATCCTGATTCTAAACCAGATTCATCCTCTTCAATCGAATTTTCACCATTTATCATTTAAAATATAATAATATTCTATTTGTATTATTATATTTTATTATTATATTTTATTATTTTATATAGGTTATATAAAAATAATAAATATAAAATAGTATGATAAGAATTGATTATATATTTTCTTATTGGATAATTTTTTGGTATATATTGTATATATGCAATTTTATAACTTACAATCCAAAATTTGTAATTATATTAGGTTTATTTGAAAACATCTGTATATTATTATTAATGTTTTATTATAATACAAAATTTAATTTGATTTTTCTTTTTATAATTATGATGTTTTTACTTAAAATTATTCCTCTTTATACTATTTGGAATACCAAAATCACGCAAAAGGATTTATATTTTACTGGGTTTGTAATTATAGTATATTTATTATGGATGTTTACAAATAAAAAAAATACATATGATTTTATTACTAATAGTAATAAATTAATTATATATAATAAAAATACATTACCTGATATGATAATGTTAGAAAAAATGGGGCTATAATTTGTATATTATATAAAAAAAATGAACTCCAACTATATAAATAAATGTACTATAATTAGCCACAATAAAATGAATACCATAAAACTAACTACTGATAATGTATTTCAATATATTGGATATGATATAATTTTCAAAACTAGAGAAAGTCATATAATAAAAAAAATAATTGGTGTATCTAAAACAGGTAAATCCATAACTATTGATCATCCAGATCTAAATAATAAACTAGAAATTGTCTCTAGAAATGTATATGTAATTATAGACTAATACACATACGTAATAACAAAAATAAAAACCCATCATTTTCACTGACACAAAATAAACTCCTGCAAAATTTTATTAACATTTGTTATGATTGTTTTTTTTTCTAAATTATAAGGTCGAATGCTTTCTAGGCATTGTTCTATGGTTTTCCATTCTAATTTGCTGACCTCTGACTGTTGATACAATGTTAAATCATAATCAGAATATGAATCAAAAACAGAAGAATTATTGGATCCAATGGAATCACTATTTTTTATAAGTCCTAAAAAATATTTGTGTTTGTATATTTTGTGATTAGATCCAACATAAATTTCTTCAAATGGTAATACATTTTCAATTATACTAATATTTTCTTTTGATATTCCAGTCTCTTCTTCAAATTCACGCAAAGCACAATCAATATCACGTTCTTGATAATTTTTACGTCCTTTTGGAAATTCCCATTCAGTTTCTGTCCAATTTGTTTTACTATTCTCTAGTAGTTCATCTAATGTTATTAATTGATTATCTATCATAATACCATTTTTAATCGCGTCGAATTTTTTTGAGCACACATACTCTTCATTTTTATAATTGGATAAATTAGCATTTTCACACCATAATTGTTTCCACAAAAAATCAAAGGATTGTGACCCTAATATGGTTTTTTCATAATTGGACATTTCATCAATATTATTTTGTATCTGTTCAATGTTGTTAATTGAATACTTCCCCTTTATAAAATCGATATATCCAAAACTATTCTTTCTTCTTATCATTAAATAATTTAATATATTATTATTAATTTTAAAAACAATGACACCATAACTAGTTATTGGCAACTTGCATTGATATATATTATGATTGTTTTTGCCACAATTATTACATACAGAAGACGAATTATTCATATTCACTATATGCAACTATTTTTATTTTTTCTTCTTTTAATTTGGTTTATATGTTTATTATGGGATCTTTTTATATCATTTCAATTTAATGGCATATCAAAATAAAAAACTAGATCCAGATGTTTGGGGACCCCATTATTGGTTTTTTATTCATACAATTGCAATGACTTACCCCAAATATCCTAATTCAGTTATTAAAAAAAAATACTATGATTTAATTCAAAATTTTGCACTTTTTATCCCAATAGAAAGCATTGGAAATGAATTTAGTAAAATGTTAAATTTGTATCCAGTTGTTCCGTATTTAGACTCAAAAGAATCGTTCATTCGTTGGACGCATTTTATTCATAACAAGATAAACGAAAAATTAGAAAAACCAGTCATTTCTTTAGAACAATTTTATACGTTATACTACGAACAATACAAACCAAAAAAAATACATTGGACAGAACATATGAGATTGCGGAAAAAAATAATATATGTTGCATTTATTATTGTGTTGATAGGATTATTAATCTACTTTTATACACAAAAATAATATAGATATATATTAGTAATCATCTATTTTTGATTGATATTATTATTTGTTGTTATAATGAATAAAACAAAAAAAAAGTCGTCAAGTAATAAATTAATAAAATCAAACAAGTCAAACAAAAATACTAGAAAAAATAAATTTGCCAAAAAAATTAATGGTGGTAAAGTAGTTGGATCAGGTGGTTATGGTTGTTTATTAATTCCATCTGTTAAATGTAAAACCAAAAATGATGATAATATATCAAATTTTAAAAATAAAAAAATTACAAAATTAATGTTGGCAAAAAACGCACAAAAAGAATATGATGAAATAATGAAATACAAAAAATGGTTAGAGACCATACCTAATTATAAAAAATATTTTCTAATTGATGATATTGAACTATGCGAACCTAACACATTATCAAAATCCGATTTGCAAGATTATGAAACGAAATGTAAAGCGTTAAATAAGAAGAAAATCACCAAAAAAATTATTAATAAAAAATTGGATTCAATATTAGCCATTAATATGCCCAATGGTGGAAAAGATTTGGATGATTTTATTAAACAATGTAATTCGTATGATGACTACAAAAAAATAAATAATTCTCTTATAGATCTATTGACCCATGCTATAATACCTATGAATAATTTACATATATATCATTCTGATATTAAAGCTGGAAATGTTTTAATGGACAACGATTATCAATGTAAAATAATTGATTGGGGATTATCAACAAGTTATGCTAATTATAATTCAAATGATATTTTTCCTATATCTCGAGGTCATTTTAATCGTCCAATTCAATTCAATATTCCTTTTTCGGTAATAATATTAAATAATGATTTTAAAGATGGATATGAAGAATATTTAACAGCTAGATTAAAAATTGCTGACAATATATATTATTCTGACATAAGAGCTTTTATAATAGAACATTTTGTTCATATTAATAAAGAATATAAGACTGGACATATTCGTTATATTAATAAAATTATGCAAACATTGTTTCATGAAAATATTGAACCTCTTTATAAAAAAATAAAAAGTGATATTATTACTGCTGAATACACTTATTATTATATTATAGAATACATATCTAAAATCGTTTATAAATACACAAATGTTAAAAATAAAAAATTAGATTTACATGATTATTTTAAAAACATATTTTTGAAATCGATTGATATATGGGGATTTGTTTTTTCGTATTTTCCTATATTGAATATAATGAGTTATACAAAACGAGAGAAGCTTTCAAAAATAGATATTCAGATTTGTGAAAAAATTAAACATATTATCATACATTATTTATATGAAAATCCTTTAGAACCTATTAATCACGTTGATATTAAGAGAGAATTGTTGGAGCTAAATGAAATGTTTGATGATGCGGAGAGAGAGCATTCTGATTCCCTACGTAGTATTTTAGAAAGATATAAGCGTAAGATAAACAATGAAAAAAATAGTGATGACACCACTAGTGTTAGTGGTAAATCTGGAACCAGTAACACCGAGACAGCAAAATTTATTCAATTTTTTTCTAGTTCTTATTCAAAAAAATAAATTATGACATCATCAAAAACAATTATATAATTATATGTATATACGTAACATATTATTATATCGTATTATAACATATCGTATTATAACATATCGTATTATAACATATCGTATTATAACATATCGTATTATATTACATCTCATTAATAATCAATCAATGAAAATAGAATTATTAATAGCTGGTATTACTATTTTTTTAATGTATAATGCATATCATGATGGAAAATTTTTGAAAAAAATAATGTCCTATAAAAAATATTATCAAATAGCTGTATTCGGATTATTAGGTATAGGTATTTATCTTATTATAAAACGTAATCCTAACGATAGTAGAAAAATATTAATGAATGCCAACAATATGGTTAAATACATGCCAATTGATAAATCATCTTTGGATATGATTAGTCCTATTTTGGATTTTACATCTCAAGGTGAAAATGGATTAGGAAATGCATCTTTTATGAATGATTTATCAAATCAAACAGGAGGAACACAATATCCATATGGAAGTGGTTTTTTTAATAAATTAGGCATTCAGTCTTCTGAAAGACGAATATTAGAGTCTGGACGTGTTAATAACAATTATGGATATGGAAATGGGAACGGTAACAGTAACAATACACATGAAATTACCAATAAAAAAGCAACAAAACGTTCTGTAAGTGAAACAAAGAAAAAATATGTAGCATCATTACAAAACTGGAGATGTGGTCACTGTCAAAATCAGCTCAATGCATGGTTTGAAGTTGATCATAAAATAAGACTAGAAAATGGAGGTGGTAATGAAGTAGATAATTTAATAGCTCTTTGTAGAGATTGTCATGGTAAAAAAACTGCTATGGAGAATATGTAAAAATAAATTATTTATATAATATAAAATACATTTTATAAAAATCATGATAAACAATACTATTAATAAAGCGCCAAAAACTAATAAAATGTACTTGTTTATTTTATTTGGATTTTTATTTTTATTAATATGTTTGTATATTTTCAATCCATTTAAAATTGCTACAACTTATTTTACAATTATAACATTTATTTCCATTTTTGTAGGTGCTTCTTTGATTGCAATATTATTAACTTATGATAAAACGTTATCCAAAAAAAGCTTTAATAATAATACGTTTAGAAGTTCAATATACCGATATATATTGAATGCTGGTATTTTTATTTTAATAATGGGAGGCCTTGGTGTGCTCTTGTATTATATTTTTAAACTGTATGGAAATATTCAATCAAAACACTCTATATTAGCATTATTTATTAATTTATTTATTGTCGTTGTATTTTTAAGTTTAGTATATCGTTTTTTTGATATTGGAACTTATTTAAAAAATAGCCCATTTTTTCAACTTATATATAATGTTATCATGTATATACCTTGTTTATTTATTTATTTAATAGAAACACCTATCCATTATTTAATTCCATCAAGTATAACAAAAAATGCAAATTTATCTGTAAAAGATGCATTTAATAACGAATATACCAAAACCAATATAGGATCCTTTATATTATTGTTAATAATGATTTTATTGTTGTTGATTTACATGTTTTTCCCGTATTTAACTGAAAAAATACAATTGCAAGGTGGAAAACAAATTACAAATCAAACTATTTATACGAATAAACAAGCCGATTTATTTACAATGCAACAATTAACAAATATGTCTACACCTGATTATCAATATGGATTATCTTTTTGGTTGTATATAGATTCTGAACCACCTAGTACAAGCAATTTATACTTATCCAATGGATCTGTTCTTAATTTTGCAGAAACTCCCAATATTTTATATAACGGCGTTAAAAATACATTGATATTTACACAAAAATATAGTCGTGAAAATATTGATATTTCAAACGTTGATATGAGTGAGTTTTTATATAATAGAGGATTCAATGTATCCGATAATCCAAACGGAACAAAAAGAACCAACACAAGAACTACAAAAGAAGGCAGACATTACATGAGAGACGGATCCAACAATATAATTCACTTTGATAAAAATGCAAACAAAGAAATATTTCGATTAGAAAACATTCAATTGCAAAAATGGAATCATATTGCATTGAATTTATATAATGGAACTATGGACATTTTTTATAATGGACAATTAGTCAAATCACAACCAGGCGTAGTACCATGGATTGACGTATCCAGTTTTTTAACAATTGGTAGTAATAATGGTATAAGTGGTGGCATTTGTAATATGACATTTTTCAATAAACCACTTACTTATACACAAATATATTATTTGTATGAATTATTTAAAAACAAGACACCACCAATCACTTATTCTAATTTTAACAAAACAGTGGTATTTATTCCGAATAAACAACCAAATAATAAAAAAACATATACACAATACGGAAGCGATTCAAATACAACTATATTAACTCAATCACCTGCAATAATGCCATCAACTACTCCTCAAAGTACCACACAAAATTCTACAAATAATGGTAATATACCAACACCCTATGTAATGGCACCTTCCTTTTTTACCAGAATATTTAATTCTTTACCTCAATAAGAGCAAAACTACTGTTTTAGCAATTTGCTGGTTACAATTTTACATTTATTATACATGGAATAAATATATTTTGAATATATATATTATTATTTTTCTACAATTATAATATATAAACAGTCATGAATATTTTTTTAATCATCTTTATCATTATATTGATATATTTTACTATTATGTATTTTATGAGACCAAGTAATACATTGTCTAGTATGGTTTCAAATGCACAAACACAAGTTATTATTCCTGCTACTAAATTAGTAGGTGGAAATAATGGAACCTCATCTAATTTTGCTTATTCTATTTGGTTTTATATTAATGATTGGAATTACAATTATGGAAAACCAAAAGTGTTATTTGGTAGATTGAATCCAGGTGGTACAGACAGTAGTGGAAATACACAATCGGGTGTTCAAAATGTATATGGAGTAAATCCATGTCCTTTAGTTGTATTGGGTGCAGTTGAAAACAATTTAGGAATTGTTCTAAGTTGTCAAGGTTCTCCAAATCCTAATGTAAATTTAATACATACATGTAATGTAGCAAATGTTCCTATACAAGCATGGGTAAATTTATTGATAAGTGTTTACGGTAGAACATTGGATGTTTATATTGATGGAAAACTAGTAAAAACATGCGTTTTACCAGGTGTAGCAAAAATACCAACTACAAATCCACCATCTATTTACATAACACCAAAAGGTGGTTTTGATGGATATACATCAAAATTTCAATATTGGAATACACCATTAAATCCACAACAAGCCTGGAATGTTTATAACAGTGGTTATTCTAGTACAGGTGGTAAATTAGCTAGTATGTTCGGACAATATAAATTAGATGTGACATTAATGAAAAACAACACACCAGTTAATACTATTCAGATTTAATTTAATCAAATTATGAATTTCTCAATATTTCTTTATATTTTTACATTTGTTTGCAGACAATATTTTACAGTATATTTTAGATTATAAGGTAATCTGAAATATATAAAAATTTAAAATGATTTTTATATATATAATATATAATATACCCATAAATATTTTATTAATATCATTTATATTACATTTAAGAAAATTATAAATAATAGACAATACAAATGAGTAGCAATCCTGATAAAAATTCTTTATATAATAAATTTACTTTAAAAAGTAGCGGTTCAACACCTTCCGGATCTAAATCTAGTTCCAGTTCAACAAGCAATAGTATATTTTCAGAATCAAATAGTTTAATATCAAAGGTAGCATTTTTATTATTAGTTATTTTTGGATTTATTATAGCATTACGTTTAGGAATCATGCTAATAAGTGTTATATTTAATCGTGGTCAAAATCCACATTTAATTAATGGTATGGTAGATGCTACGCAAAGTTTAGTCATTAATCAAAATCCAAGTGTAAAAGGTGCAAAAACGGTATCTAGATCTATTAATCAATCGGGAGGTATTGAATTTACATGGTCTGTATGGATATATGTTAATGGAATAGACACTTCAGGTAATCGTTTTAATTCTAGTAATGCAGGAGTATATAGACATATTTTTAGTAAAGGAACTGATAGTTTTTTACCCAACGGATTGAACTTTCCAAATAATGCACCTGGTTTATATTTAACTCCTTATAAAAACGAATTATTACTTATTATGAACACAAATGAAGTTATCAATGAAGAAGTTCGAATTCCAGATATTCCATTAAATAAATGGGTAAATGTTATTATAAAATGCGTAAATACAACTCTTGATGTCTATATCAATGGAGTTATAACAAAATCAACAAATTTATCTGGAGTCCCAAAACAAAACTATGGCAATGTATATGTTGCTATGAATGGTGGATTTAATGGATATATTTCTAATTTATGGTATTTTAATAAAGCATTAAATTCTGTTGATATTCAAAGAATTGCATTTAGAGGTCCAACTACTAAAACAAATACTAGTAATACTAGTTCAAGTGGATTACAATTACGATTTCCTAACTATTTATCATTACGATGGTATTTTGCTGATAGTAGAAATGAATTCAATCCTTAGATATTTATATTGATAAATAAACAACTAACAACAATCAACAAAAAATAAACATGATATTTGCATTATTATGTTTATTATTATCTATACATATAATAACTTAATATGAGTTGTTTGGGACCAAATTACCTTGTATCAACAACAACTCCATGGTATAGAAGAGAAACAATTTGTAACCGTACAATTAATTATTTGAATAATAACTTAAATGCAAACGATACAATATATGTTCCTATATTAAAAAAATACGTTTTAATTAGCAAATTAGATGATGAATTTAAAATGTTTAAAAAAGGAAATGTATTGCAATATGCTTACATACATCATACAAATAAATTAACAAAAAATCAAACATATGCTTTAATAAGTAAAGGTAAATGGATTTCAAAAAAAGGTTATGCTACTCAAACTGAAACTTTTACAGATCCAAATATTAATTATTTGAAACGTGTTAATTACACTGTTATTAATTCTGAAACTGGAGCAGAAACAACAGAACCAATAACATGTCCTGCATATACTCCACAAACACCAGCAAACACCTTACCTCCAAATAACAATACCCCTAGTGTTGTTCCTAATATACTTCCTCCACCACCACCTACCCCTTCTAAAAATAAATTTACATTACCTGATATAAAACCGGTCGTGAATACCCCACAAAATAAAAATATTCCTGATGGCGGAAATCTTATAATTGGAGTCCTTGAAGATATATGTAGCGGTAAAACCAAAATTGTTTGTGATTATAATCCTATCGTTTGTTTCCCTTCAAGTTGTTCAAATGTTCCGAGAGAAAATGGTGTTGATACAGAATTATGTTATACACTTGGGTCACCTACTTACTTTGCTAAATCTAAAATAAATAACTCTTCAGCAATTGATGGTGGGCAATTTCCAACAAATTATAAAGGTCTACTCTCCGCAAACTCGATTGTTTCTAGACCCATATAAAAATAGTAACTACTTTTTATTTTTTATAATTTCTTTGTATTCATTGAAATTATCCAAAAGAAATTTTAATTCTGGATCAACCGTCATATCGGATGCTCTATTACCATCACTATTTTTAACACTCGGATCAGCACCTAATTTCAACAATATTATTGCAGCATCTTTTCTATCCCATCGACCACATTTATGTAATGCGGTTTCTCTACTTTTTGTTTTACCATTTACATCAGCACCATATTTTATCAATAAATTTAACATATCTAAATCACCCCATCTTGCAGCATAATGCAATGGCAACCATCCATCGCGTTCTTCTACGTATTCAACATTTGCCCCCATTTTTAACCATTTCTTGACCCCTATTATATTTCCAAAATAACATGCATTCAATAATTCTTGATCGATTTGTTTAGGTTTTGGTTTAATTTTAATATTTTGCCATGTTTTTTCATTCATTGCTATTTTAGTTATTACTAGTAGTTATTATAAAAAATGATAAATTTTTTATATCATTTTTTATATTTTTTTTAGTTTATGTAATTCATATAAGATTTATAAATCAATTACACCTACTGTCTCAAATTAGGATTAATACATATTTCTTGTGAAGGGAAAATATCACCAGACATGCATTTTTCATTTTCATTTACTTGAATACAACTACGAAATCCTCTATCCTCACCGATAAAACACCATCCAGATTTTGAATTAGATTTACTTTGTTGAATGTTACTCATTGAATCATCCGCTTTATAATTAAAAGTATTTATCATATTAGTATTATTCGAATTATTCATAGGACCTGTGTTTGTAGTATCTTCAATCAATGCTGTATTTAACGCTTTATCTAATGCTTTGTTGTTTAATGAATTTGCAAGTGGTATTGAATTAGCAACATTCTGCGCTGGAATATTTTTTAGTGATGTGGGTTGTTGTGGTATTTGTTGTGATGTCTGTGGTTGTTGTCCATTATTTTTGATAGAACCATTTGATGCAACTGTTTGTGGTAAAGATGTTGGTTGTTTATATGATTGTGTACTAGGTGATGGAGTATTACTTGAATTTATTACATTATTCAATGAATTGTTACCATTTTGTTGAACAGTTAATGTATCTGCAGCAGAAACACCACCTTTAATTGTTCCTTGAGCTATAAATAACAAATCATATACTCCTTGAATAGCATTTCTAAAAATATTTAAAATAGACCCTTTAAAAATTGAATGAAATAAATTACTAAACGCTGTTGTAATTGGTTTTATCGCGTTTATAACATCTTGTGTACCAACTGCTAAATATACAAATATATTTACACCCAATAAACCAAAAATAATAATAATTAATACAAAAATCTTCCAATCCATTCCCAATATTTTTTTAGATGATGTATTTGAATTAGAAGAATCACCCATTCCAGGTGATGACACACTTGATGAGCTAGTAAGTGATTTGATTCCAGACTGAATACTTGAAGATAAAGAACTTAGTTTATTTTCCATGTTATTTGATTCATTATTGTTGTTATTTGAATTCATTTTCGTGTATTATATATATGTTAGAATTAAAAATGATCTAATAAAACTAATAATTGTTTTTGTTTTAGTATGTGTTTTTTTATTATTATTTGAAAGTAAACAAATATAAAAATTGATTCAAATCAGCCAATATTTCATCACGAATATTATATAAATCAGTATTCGACATTTTAACCATAAATGGATTTGAATTTAAATTTACTAAATATTCTTTAAATTTGATAATTTCATGTTTGAATTTTTTCATATCCTCTACGGATGAATTAAAATCCATTAGTTTTATACTATTGGTTTTCAATAGATTGATACGATTTCCCGCCTTTCCTAATAAAACTTCAATAAATCGATCCATATTTTCATTTACTTTACTATATAAATCATCAGTTGCTTTATGAGTTGCATAACTATATGTTTTCCAATGATATAATTTGATCATAATGATTGTTTCTAAAAAACGCACTGTTATTTCTCTCTCAAACGCATCAACGTTTCCAGGTAATTTGTGTAAATTTTTTTTGGTTCTGTTTCTGTTTCTATTTTGTGAGTTGCGTGTAGCAGTAGCAGTTTTATTATGATATTTATTCATGGTTGTTCTTACTATATCATAATATTTTTCTTTTTATAAATGTGGATATATGTGGATATGCAAGTCGATACATAGAAAGTAAATTATACCCTAGGAACAAATTCTTCTCCAAATGCATTCATTTTTTCTAGTTTCTCAATTGTTTTCTCTAAATTACTTTTGGATGTGTTATTAAACAAGTAATCTGTATTAGGTGACTTTTCATTTTTTTTTATTTGTTTATAAATATTATCTATTTTGTTCAATACAATTACCAATTTTTCTTTTTGTTCATTGGAAAGTAATTCTTCGTTTCCAATATTTATAATTGTTTCTGTTAAAATTGAAACTGCATAATATATCAAATATTTACGTTTTTTAAAAATGCTTTGACTATTACCATATCGCAAGCAATATAAATTCAACAAACTTTTCATAATTTTTTTTATTAATTCGCTTTTATCATTTGAATAATACAATAAAACATCCCATATTATCCATATTATGTCCATTTGAAATTTGCTATCAACTGGCATGTTGTTACGTCTTTCACATATGCATTTTTCTTTTTTCGTTTTACAAATGTGCTCAAACTCCATTATCCACTCAACCCAATAACACGCTTGTATTGTATTTTTACCATCATTGGATATATTATATACTAATTCATTGATTGCTATAAATAATTCTTTAGGATCATCTTTTTTAAAAACAGAATTCGCATAATAAACATTGGGGGCTTTTAATTTATTTGTCATATTTATCATTTCAAATTCCTCCTTTTTTATATTGATTGATTCGAAACAATGACGTCGTTTAACACTGCATAATATAAACATAATTTCTGCAAATAATTTTCTTATTTTTGAATTATTACGCATTGAAAGTTCTGATTGAACATATCCATTTTGTAATATTGTTTTAAATGTTTGAATTCTTACTTCTAGATAAACAGATAATTTAGGATTCCCCAAATGAATATATTTACTAAAAAAATAAATAATTATGTCCCATAAATCAATATAATTTCCTGAACAAATTAATTCGGCGGACCAATAGATTGATGATTCTATATTGGAACTAATTAAGCATTTTAATAGTTCTTTTTTAACATCGGATTTTTTAAATTCAGAAAATGTTATTCCTTTAAATTCCTTTGCTGATCGAATATCATTAATTTCATTATCCATGATTTATGTGTATTGTGATTTAATATACATATAATAAAAAAAATACAATAAAAAAACTAAAAATCCCTATATAAAAATAGAATTTACAATTATAATTTATAATTTATAATACAAACCTATATATAATACAAAATGACTAAATTTAAAAATACTATCATGAACAATATTATAGAATCTTTTGGTGATTTATACAAGCATACATCTGCATGGGGTAAAGTATTACTATTTTTTATATTATTTGCTGTCATATTTTTCATATCCAAATCATTTAATAAATCACAAAAACAGGAAGGATTTACTAGTAATTTTAGTTATTTAAATAATGATATAACATCAGAATTAAATAGTACAGATTTGTATTTAGATTCCAAATTTTCGGTTAAATCTAGTATGAGTGATGTTTATGATGATTTTTATGCAAATATATACGATGATTTACTTTATTATAAATTTAAAAATAAATATGAAATTGGAGTACTAATAAACAATACAAATCCTACAAGTGAAAGTGTTATTTTAGACATTGGTTCCGGCACTGGTCATTATGTAGGTAATTTAGCATCAAACGGATATATTGTTAAAGGTATAGATATTTCACCTTCTATGATAAAAAAAGCAAAACAAAATTATCCTGCACTTGCGAATAATTTCATTCATGGTGATGTTCTTGATATCAACATATTTAATCAAAACAGTTTTACACATATAAATTGTATGGATTTTACCATATATTATATACAAAACAAATCAGCATTTTTCCAAAACTGTATGAATTGGTTAATGCCTGGTGGTTATTTATTAGTACATCTGGTTGATAAAAATAATTTTAATTACACTATTCCATCGAGTGGATTATTCAATAATGATAAAAATTCAGAAAAACCAATGGGTAACGCTCGAATTATTCAAAACAAAGTGGCTATTCCAAACTATAATATGGACTATTCTTCTATTTTTGAAATCAATAACGAAAACCATTATGCTACTATTAATGAAACATTCAAAAAAAGCACTAATGATAATCAACTAGTTAGAAAAAATACACATACATTGTATATGGAGTCAATCGATGAAATAAATAGTATGGCATTAAATGAAGGATTTATTTTACAAGGTGTGATAGATATGGGTAATATAGAAAAATCACGACATAATCAATATATTTATCTTTTTACAAAACCTAATTAGTTTGGCGAAATATTGTAGGTTGTCACTGAACCCAAATTTTTCAAAAATACATTCTCTTTTTTTATAATTTCAAATTTTATATCAAATTCTATTTCTTCTAATTGTTCATATATATGCCTAGAAAATTGAATACTATCAATTTCGGCAGTAGATTGTAATCTAGATGCAACATTTACAGCGTTACCCACAACACATAAACGTGGTATTTCAGTGCCTAGTATTCCTATACTAACAGATCCCATATTTATTCCAATACGAATTAACAGCTCATTTTCATGTGGTGTTTTTATTGTTTTTATTTCTTTAATAATATCAAATGCAAACAATATAATTTCTTTTATAACAATTTTATGATTAATATCATTTCTAAAAATGTCACCTACTACCATATAAGCATCGCCAATTGTTTCTATTTTTTGCAAATGTGGATATTTTTTTATTATTTTGTCAAACGCAACATATATATTATTGAGTAACTGAAAAATAATGTCATTGTTATATTTTTTTGCTAATTCTGTATAATTCACTATATCAGAAAAAAGAATACATATCATATCATATTGTTTTGCGTTTGTATTTACATCTGTATTTGCGTACGTATTTGCGTACGTATTTGCGTTTGTATTTGCGTTTGTATTTGCGTTTGTATTTGCGTTTGTATTTGCGTTTGTATTTGCGTTTGTTATATACTCTTTATCTAAATCTAACGGTAATATTTTTTTTAATAACTCTTGTTCCAGTATAGTTTTATTTTCTGGTATTCTCATTAATAATTTATTTACTGTAAATTTAATAAAATTATTACATTGTTCGCTTATAATTGCAGTTTCATGTTCATATTTTTTTATATATTTAATCAAATATGTTATAAACTGTACAGATTGTAAATCCATATTATTTATTTGCATTAATTCTCTTTCATTATAATCATTAATTATTATACTCGCCATAATTTTACTTAACATATCCGCAAACGAATAATACAAAATAATATTATATTTATTAGTTATATTTGTTAATTCCATGAAATTGATTAACATAAACATGAACCATATAAATAAATATATATTAGTAAATAACAATGAGCGTCTTTCATACAATGATTTCATAAAAATTATAACTAATATCCATGAAAAACCAATAAAACAATAATAAATTTTACTATTATAATAAGGATAAATAAATATATTTATTAATACTGGTACAATATGATATTGTATATTTATTTTGTATATATTAAATTTATTAACATCACAATACATTTTAAGCATTAATGGTGTCGCAAATAACCACATAATATTTCTGTTGATTTCGTATTCATAAAGTGTCATATTATTCTGCAAAAGAATATTTAATGTATATTTTATATAAATTAGCGCTAATAGAATTGAATAATTATTGGTTGCATTATAATAAATAATATTTTTAATCAAATAAATAAAATATATAGATAAACCGAATTTATTAATGTTCATAATAGAATAATAAAAATTAGTATTTTGTTGAATTAATTCATTGTTTATTATATTAGAAAAATTGGATACATATAAATTATTTATTATATTATTCGCATTAGAATATATAAATATATATAAAAGCGAATATATCATATATATTATGACATTTTTATTTTATATTATAATTTTTTAATTTTATATATAAAATACGATAAAATTTGATAATATAATTATAATGTGATTATATTATCAACCATCATGATAATAAATATACCCTATCAGAATAATAAAAAAGTATATATGGTTTTTGCATTGTCATTTTTATTTGGTTGTCTTATTAAAACATATGATGAAATTGTAGATAACAAACTGACATGCAGTGTTTATTTAACTGAAAGTATTAAAATTTTTATGATTGGTATTATAACAATTCTTTTTTTATATGAAAATAGTTTTATTATTCCATTTTTATTTGGTTTATGCTATAATTTATATTTAGGTGATTTAATACTAATAAAATTAAATAACACCCCCATAGAAGACACCGCTATTAATGATCCTTATTGGAATAATAGTATAATTTACGTTACTGTATTAGCTGTCTTTATATTTTTCTATAATTACAAGCACTATTTTTCTACATTCAGGTCTTTTTGGACATTTTTACTATCCAAAAACAAATATATTATTTCTGCTATTTATATTGCATTTACTTTTTTTTCATATTTATGGGAATCCTATTATTTTAATGAAGAGAATAGCAGTAAAAAATATTATTGGCGAATTATATTTGTATTTTATAGTATTAT
>Ga0209400_1001397_pt1 | contig 19433 bp, 20 predicted proteins | sample M_130807_EF_Meta_FD_187313 | JGI IMG/M metagenome (GOLD analysis project Ga0209400, IMG submission 187313) | Freshwater microbial communities from Lake Montjoie, Canada to study carbon cycling - M_130807_EF_MetaG (SPAdes) (version 2) | ecosystem: Environmental > Aquatic > Freshwater > Lake... | reverse complement strand
ATGGATGAAGCGTTCCGAATAAGGCTTACCAACTTCTTCGCCGACAATCGTGCCATCGAGCTTGAATTCCATAATGTCGCCTTCGACCGTGCAGGCCGGAGCGCGTGCGCGCGACATCAGAAAATGGTTCGGATTGCCAGGATGGCGAACGGAAATATGGCCGAAGGAATCGACAACATGATGATGGGCGAGAATATGGTTCGCCGTGACGAGCTCTTCCTTCAATTGACCCAGATCGGTCATCGTTATTTCCTCCGCTGCTTGCGTCAGTCTTGAATGGCTGCGGCCCCCTTTGCTTTCTGAGGGTCCGTCACCTGTTTTCATACAGGTTTCATGCGCCGCTGACCACTGTTTCAAGCTGTAAATTGCAAGCTTTTCGGGCGCTCACGCCCCTTCGCGGGCAATGGCACGCGTCACAAGCCGCGCGCATTGCATCACGCGCGCAGCCATTTGCTTCAGCCGGTCCCCGGAGACATTGTCCTGTTCGACGGTCAGGCCAAGCGAGCCCAGAACATTGTTGCGGCGATCAAAGATCGGGGCCGCAACACCGGTGGCACCGCGGGTGACCTGGCTTTCCGTCATGTCAAAACCCGACTGCCGCATGGCACGCAGACTGGCGCGCAATTCGTTGATCGATCCGCCAAGACCGGCATCCTGGACCGCCTGCGGATCGGATTCGTAAACTTTGCGCACTTGCGCGGAGGGTAGGTTGGCCAGAATGATCCGCGAGGCTGCGCCGCGAAACAGCGGCCGCGCCAGTCCACGCTCATAATTTGAGCGGAAAGAGGCCGTGCCGCGTTCTTGAAACACGCAGAGCACGCGATCGCGATAGCGCCGGCACAAAAGCGCAATGCCGGGAATCTCCTGCACCAATTCGACCATGATGGGACGGCTTGCGCTGATCAGCGGATCACGCCTGCGCATCGAAAAATCAAGTTCGGCGATGCGCGGCCCCAGCGTATAGCCGACTTCCGGTAGCGAAGTGAGCAGACCTGTATCAGTCAGCACTTTCAAATAGCGGTAAAGCGTCGAGCGCGTATAGCCGAGACGCGCCTGCATATCTTCAAGGGTCCATTCGAGCCGCTCACCCTCGAAAAGATCAAGAATGACGATCATACGCTCAAGAGAATTCACGGTTGCTCCGCCCCTGATGGTTTTTCAGCCCTATTAGAGCTTCATCTGTGCAAAAGGCCAAGCCCCGATCAGGGACCTTTTGCAAAACGGACTGCCGCTTGGCCCGCCACAAATCCCGTCGCAAAACAGGCCTGCAAGAGATAGCCGCCGGTGGGCGCTTCCCAATCGAGCATTTCCCCGCAGACAAAAAGCCCCGGCGCTTGGCGCAACATGAGCCCGCTATCGACCTCATGAAAAGCCAGCCCACCAGCAGAAGAAATCGCACGCTCGATCGGGCGCGGGCGCGTCAGCGTCAAAGGAAGGCTCTTGATCAGCGTGGCGAGTGCTTGCGCATCGTCTGGCAAATCGCGCTGCACTTCGCGCAGCAGCGCCACAGCCACCGGCGAAAGCCCCGCTGCCTTGCGCAGCACATTCGACAAGGATTGCGAACCACGCGGGCGTGACAGGCGCTCTGCCAATTCATCGGCACTCACATCGGGGCGCAAATCAATCTGCACATGCGCCACACCATCGCGCGCAATCGCCTCACGCAAAGGCGCTGACAGAGCATAAATGCCGCCGCCTTCAACGCCGCTTTTAGCAATCATCACTTCGCCGCGCGTCTCTGCCGTACCGCAGGACAGACGCACGGATTTCAACGGCTCGCCCGCAAAGCGCGAGATGAAATGCTCCGACCAATCGACATCAAAGCCGCAATTGGCGGGCATAAATGGACGCACATCCAAGCCGCGTGCTGCAAATGCATCGCACCAGCGCGCATCTGAACCAAGCTTGGGCCAAGAGGCACCACCCAGCGCAAAGACGTATGCATCAAAGCGCTCTGGAATAGGCGCACCTGTTGCATCCGCAATGATCGGCGCACCCGCTTCATCAAAGCCCTTGAAAGAACGGCGCACGCGTAAACGCACACCCATACCGTCGAGGCGGCGCAAAAAGGCGCGCAGCAGCGGCGAGGCTTTAAAGCTTTTCGGAAAGACGCGCCCGCTGGAGCCCGCAAAAGTCGGCTCGCCCAGTTCCTCGCTCCAGGCCCGCAGCAGATCAGGCGTGAAAGCAGCGATCATCGGCGCCAGATGTGTCGCCGCCGCGCCATAGCGCGTCATGAAGAGATCGAGCGGTTCGCTATGGGTGAGATTGAGCCCGCCACGCCCCGCCAGCAGAAATTTGCGTGCCGGGCTCGCCATCTGGTCGAAGACCGTGACGGCAAGGCCCGCGCGGGCCATTTCCTGCGCGGCCATCAAACCCGCAGGCCCTGCCCCGATCACGGCGGCTGTCTTGGATGCAAATGGCGGCACGCGCAGGACCCATCATGAAAAAAGATGCCTGACGTTTAGTGGCAAACCGCAGGACGTGCTATGGGCTTGTCTTATGAACCAACACGCCAAGCGCCGCTATCAAGCCGGCATCACCGCAGAGGCCGAACGGGCCGAGCGGATGCGCCCCAAGGAGCCCAAGCTCCCCACCGCCCCGCTCGCTACGCCCGAGACGGGTGCAGCCGTCTATGAGATCACGCCTGAGGAAGCTGGACAGCGCCTCGACAAAGTGCTCGCTGCACGCGCGGAAGCTGCCGCGATTGCATTGTCGCGCACACGCTTGCGCGCGCTGATCGAAGAAGGTCGTGTGCAGGTCGATGGAAAGACCGTGTCGGATGCAGGCGCAAAAGCGCGCGTCGGACAAGTGATCACCGTGGATGTTCCGCCACCCCTTCCCGCGGAACCGCGCGGCGAAAATATTCCGCTCGATATTGTCTTTGAGGATGAGCATCTGATCATCATCAACAAGCCCGCCGGACTCGTTGTACATCCAGCAGGTGGCCATGAGACAGGCACTTTGGTGAATGCGCTGATTGCCCATTGCGGCGATAGCCTGTCTGGCATTGGCGGCGTGAGACGCCCTGGCATTGTTCATCGCATCGACAAAGATACGTCTGGCCTGCTGGTGGTGGCCAAATCAGACGCGACGCATCAGGGCCTATCCGCCTTGTTTGCCGATCACGGCCGCACCATGTCACTGACGCGCGAATATCTCGCCTTTGTGTGGGGTCGCCTCAATCGCAAAGCGGGCATGGTGGATGCGGCCATTGCGCGCCATCCGCACAATCGCGAGAAAATGGCGGTGTCCAGCCGCGAAGATGCGCGCGAAGCCATCACGCATTGGGAAGCGCAAGACAGTTTCACCTCGGGCACGAGTGATGTGTCGCTGATCGCTTGCCAATTGGAGACGGGCCGCACCCATCAGATCCGCGTGCATATGGCCCATATCGGCCACCCGCTTCTGGCGGATGCCGTTTATGGCGCTGGCTTCAAAACCAAGGCGCTGCATCTGGGCCCCGCCACAAGCGCGGCTTTGAGCCAACTTGGCGGTCGCCAGGCCCTGCATGCGGCGAGGCTCGGCTTTGAACATCCGATCACAGGCGAAGAGCTGGAATTTGAAAGCCCGCTGCCGCCCGAATTGGCGGCTCTGGAAGCAGCACTTCGGACAGATTCTGGCAGCTGACGGGAACGTGAGAAAAAAATAATTCAAAGCCCGACGCCTCATGGCGGGGAGCGGCAATCCATCAGCAAAGATCTAAACCTTTGCTGATAAAAGATTTTATTGAACCTTAAAGGCTCCAAACCCGTTCTAGAAAGCATTATTGCAACAGTCAGGCGGGCATTGCCTCCGCCCCCTTTTAGCCACGGTTACGCAAAACTATCTTTAGGACCGAGCCGAGCGCGACCACACGGTTGGCCGGGAACAGATCTGCCCAATTCTGGGGGGTCTGAAACAGGAGGGTTTGATGGCTGCTGCACTTCCGATGATTTCTGCTGAGAGCGGACTATCCCGCTATCTCGCCGAGATCCGGCGGTTCCCGATGCTGGAGCCGCAAGAGGAATATATGCTGGCCCGCAGTTGGCGCGAACATGGTGACCGCGATGCGGCCCACCGTCTCGTCACCTCACATCTGCGTCTCGTCGCCAAAATTGCGATGGGCTATCGCGGCTATGGCCTGCCGATTGGCGAGGTCATCTCCGAAGGCAATGTCGGCCTCATGCAAGCCGTGAAGCGGTTCGAGCCCGAGAAAGGCTTCCGCCTTGCCACTTATGCCATGTGGTGGATTCGTGCGTCGATCCAGGAATACATCCTGCGCTCGTGGTCGCTTGTGAAAATGGGCACGACCGCGAACCAGAAAAAGCTCTTCTTCAATCTGCGCAAGGCCAAGAGCCAGATTTCTGCGCTGGAAGATGGCGATCTGCGCCCCGATCAAGTGACGCATATTGCGACGCGTCTCGGCGTCACTGAACAGGATGTGGTGGATATGAACCGCCGCATGTCGGGAGACGCTTCGCTCAATGCGCCTTTGCGTGCAGAAGGCGAAGGCGGTGGCGAATGGCAGGATTGGTTGGTGGATGATTCCGCCAGTCAGGAAAACATCCTCGTCGAACAGGAAGAGAGCGACAATCGCATGGCGGCTTTGCGCTCGGCTCTATCTGTTCTGAATGAGCGCGAGCGTCGCATCTTTCAGGCGCGTCGTTTGCTCGATGAGCCGATTACGCTTGAACAGCTCTCCGAAGAGTTCAGCATTTCACGCGAGCGCGTGCGCCAGATTGAAGTGCGTGCGTTTGAAAAGGTGCAAGCGGCGGTGAAAGCCAGCATCGAGCAGCATGAATCCCTGCCGCCGCCTGTGAAGCAAATTGAAGCGCGACTCTAAGAAACGCCGTCATTGCGAGCGAAGCGAAGCAAACCAGAGGCCTCACCCGCAGCTCTGGATTGCCGCATCGGGCTTGCAGCCCTCCTCGCAATGACGACCCTTCGGGTCATCATTTCCAAGCTTCAAAGGCTTCATTGATGATGCGCTCGCCGGCCGAACCCTTTTCAAAGGTGATCTTGGCAATACGCTGATCTGACAGCAGCATGGGCACATCAAACCAGCCACGATTGCGCATCATATCGACATTGCGTGCTTCAGCGCTCGCGCCACGTGTCAGACCAATCAGGAAATAATTGCGCAGGATGGGTGCAGGCACACCAACCAGAGAATCGCCCATCGCCACTTCTTCACGACGCATTTGCGGTGTTTGAATCTGCGCAACACCCGGCACAGACCCGCCATCAGCAGGGATGAAACGCAATTCAATCGTATGCGAGGCGGGCAAAGTAGCATCCGTATTTTTCTGGATGAGCATAACGGCTTTCAGCTTGGCATCGGGCAGATCGATTTCCGCGCGCACACCAACTGCGAGTGGCTGACCGGGTCCGCGGCTGACATTGTCCAAACGCCAGACAACATTGCCCACAAAGGTTTTGACGCGCTCCGGCTCGTCCGGCGCATCCAGAAGAAGCGCTGCGCGCTGCGCAACTGGCGCGGCCTGCGCGCCTTGTTGGGGCGCGATTTGTTGTTGCGCCTGATTTGGCAAGATAGGCGATGTGGTCGGGCGCGGCACTTGCACAACGCCACCACCAATACGCTCGACAATTTTGCCTTGCGTTGGATCAGCATTTGTTTCTGCGCCGGGTGCGGGACGCAATTTGGCCATGTCTTCAGGATTGTCGCGCTTCATCCAGGCAAAGACCGCAATGGCGGCCACAACCATCGCGACAGGAACACCAATCAATAGCGGGCGCAGATTGCGCTCTTTCTTTGTAACGGGCACAGGCGCGGCCGGATGCATGGCGCCGCTCTTGCCAGCCTCATCCTTATTGCTTTCACCTTCGCCATCAGCGGCAGATGCGCTTTCTTGCTCCTGCATCTCTAAGGCGGCGGCTGAAGCCTCGGCGCGCGGGCCAAATTTGCGCAAGAAGGGCGGCGGAGAGCCGGTTTCATTTGACGCCGCATCCGCCTCACCCATCGGCTCGATGGTCTGCGCCTCATCAACGTAGGCTCCATCCGCCTTTGTGGAAGCATAGGGATCTTCAACAAATTCCGGCTGCGCTGACGCAGGCTGTGTAGCAGGCCGTTCGCTCGGGGTCGGCACCTTGAATGCGACGGTCGGCTTCGCTGCATCGATGGATGGCAGCTGCGTCGGCTTGGGCATGACAACAGGGGCGCCCGCCGGGCGCGACGAAGAGGAGCGCGCAAGATTGGCAAGGCGCTGGCGGGCAGCCTCCAAGGCACTGAGACCCTTTTCACCCATGGGGCGTGGCGGAAGGCCGGGCGAACTCGACAGAGGGCGGGCAGAAGCCAAGCGCTGGGCCAAAGTCGGGCCGGGCTCGGGACGCTTGACCAAGGGCTCCGCAAGCTTGCGTGGCTCGACCGGGGGCGGCTCGGCGGCCTTTGTCTCCAGCTGGACATCTGGGGCCTGAGACGGGCTCGCGGATACTCCCGGAGCCTCTACCGAGGGCGCAGGCGCCTGGGCCGCAGCTTCCGCCTCAGCCTCGAGCTGGGCGATAGCCTCGTCCAGCATTTGGCTCTCATGAGCAATATCTTCTTCGGCGATGGGCGGCTGGACGGCGCGCAACTGCGCGACCAAAGCGGCGCGAGCGCGGTCATAAATCGACCGGCGCGATTCCACATTGGAATCAGGCAGAGCCGCGACGGCCCTTGCGAGCAACGGATAATATTCAGCCATTGCACCCTTCAAACACTCTCAAACCCTCACTCTACTGAACCACGACTCAATCTTGGAAAGGATTGTGTACAAGAATTGTATCATCGCGCTCAGGGCTGGTGGAAAGCAAGGCCACAGGGGCCCCGATCAGCTCTTCAATGCGACGCACATATTTAATCGCCTGTGCCGGAAGGTCAGCCCAGGAGCGTGCGCCCGCCGTGGTGCCCTGCCAGCCTTCAATCGTCTCATAGACCGGAACCACCCGCGCCTGAGCCGCCTGGCTCGCCGGCAGACGGTCGATTTCCTGCCCGTCGAGCAGATAGCGCACCGCGACTTTGATCTCTTTGAAGCCGTCGAGAATGTCGAGCTTGGTAAGCGCAATGCCATCAATGCCGGATGTCTTCACGGTCTGGCGCACCAGTACAGCATCGAACCAGCCGCAGCGACGTGCGCGACCCGTGACCGTGCCGAATTCATGCCCACGCTCGCCAATCGTCTGGCCGATTTCATCGGTCAATTCGGTCGGGAACGGACCGCCGCCGACACGCGTCGTATAGGCCTTGGCAATGCCCAGCACATAGCCGATGGAGCGCGGACCCATGCCCGAACCTGTCGCCGCATTGGCAGCCGTTGTGTTCGAGGAGGTCACGAAGGGATAGGTGCCGTGATCAACATCAAGCAGCGCGCCTTGTGCGCCTTCAAACAGAATGCGCTGTCCCTGACGGCGCATGGTATCGAGCAGTTCCCATGTCGCATCCATATAGGGGAGCACTTCCGGCGCTACGGCGAGAAGTTCATCGCGCACTTGTTTTGCAGTGATTTCTGGCAAACCAAGTCCGTGGCGCAAAGGATTGTGATGCGCAAGCAGACGCGTGATCTTGTCATCCAGCGTATCGGGCTCGGCCAGGTCCATCACGCGGATCGAACGACGACCCACTTTATCTTCATAAGCCGGACCAATGCCGCGCATGGTCGTGCCGATCTTGGTGCCACCGGTGGCAGCCGACTCGCGATGCGCGTCCAATTCGCGATGCAGCGAGAGGATGAGTGGCGCATTTTCAGCGAGCTTGAGATTCTTGGGCGAAACTTCGACGCCTTGGCCGCGCAGGATGCCGACCTCTTTGACGAGATGATAGGGATCAACCACGACGCCATTGCCGATCACCGACACTTTGCCGGGACGCACAATGCCGGAGGGCAAGAGTGACAGTTTGTAGACCTTGCCGTCGATGACAAGCGTATGGCCTGCATTGTGACCGCCCTGAAAACGGACAACCACATCGGCCTCGATCGACAACCAGTCGACAATCTTGCCTTTACCCTCATCGCCCCATTGGGCGCCGACGACAACCACATTCGCCATGATGATTTTTCGCTCTTCGAAAATGTGAGCCTCGTGTGGGGTCCCCCACACGCAAAACCCCGGCACAAAGGCCGGGGCTCATTGCGGGAATGGATTACCCAAAACCCCGCCAAGAGGCAAGGCAAACCCTCACCGGAGCTGTGCGTCAAGGCCCGCCAGATGCACCCGTTTTACGCTCCGGGGCTTGCATAAGCGGCCTCTATCCGGCACTGCGGGAGACCAAAAGGAACGACACCCGTGGATCAGCAGCTCGCCGAAACAAGTCGCGCGCCCGTCAGCGCCTGGATCATGCTCATGCTGACGGCCCTGTTTTGGGCCGGCAATGTGGTGGCCTCACGCAATGCCGTAGGGGAATTGTCGCCCATGGTTCTGGTGACGATTCGCTGGGGCACGGTGACGCTGGTCATGCTGACCTTCGCGTGGAAACCCCTCGTCACCGAATGGCCGCTCATTCGCAAGAATTGGGTGATGATCTCGCTGATGGGGATTTTCGGCTTCACCGGCTATCAGGCGCTCTATTTCACCGCGGCTCAATATACGAGCGGCATGCATCTGGCGATCCTGCAAGGTGTGGCGCCTGCATTCATCTTTGCAGGTGCGCGGATTTTCTATGGCACGCCCATCGGTCTTATGCGCGGCATCGGTCTGGTGATGACCATGCTGGGCGTGGCAACAGTGGCAACACATGGCGAGCCCCTGCATCTTTTCGGCATGGATTTGAATGTCGGCGATATTGCCATGCTCGGCGCTTCGATCTTTTATGCGGGCTATACAGTGGCCTTGCGCAGCCGGCCTGCGATCTCGGCCTTTGCTTTTTTCACCGCCCTGTCGATCGTCTCAACAATTGCATCCCTGCCATTGCTGGCTTGGGAAATCGCAGACCATGCTGCGCAATGGCCAACGATGCGCGGCTGGGTGGTGATCGGATATATTGTGATCTTTCCTTCGCTGCTCGCGCAGATCTTTTTCATTCGCGGTGTGGCCGCGATCGGTCCAGGACGTGCAAGCCTGTTTTACAATCTCGTGCCGACACTGGGCGCCATCATGGCCGTTACGCTGCTGGGCGAACCTTTCGCACTCTACCACGGCGTCGGCCTCGTGCTGTCACTGGGCGGTGTCGCGATTGCAGAATTTTTTGGCGTGAAGAAATAGCTTAAACAAGTTCCAGGCGCAGGCGGCGTCCAACGACTTTGGCTGCGCGCAAAAGTGTTTCTAAAGTGACACCTGCATTATCTGGATCAAGCAAGCGATCAACCTGCGCCCTGCTCGTCTGAAGCCTTTCGGCCAGAACAGATTTGGTCAAACCTTGCTCTTTCATTTCGGCAACCAATTGCTCAGCGATCACGGCCTTTATAGCCGCCGCTGTGACTTCCTCTCGAATACCTTCTTCGTCCAACCAGCTTTCGAACGTCGAACCGGCAGAACCTGTTTTCTTCCGTGTCACGCTATGTCCTTCCATCGCCTACGGGCTAATGCGAGATCGAATTCTGCTGTCGTCTGAGATTTCTTGATAAAAGCATGCAAAGCGATCAACCCGCTGGCTTGAAACCCGAAAACAACCCGAGCCTCTCTTTTGGAAGGCAGTGAACTGCGCACCTCCCAAAGACCACCGGCAAGGGAGCGACATAAAGGCAAGCCTAACGGCCAGCGATACTGAACCTTCGCAATATCCCGGCCGATGACCTTTTTGTCCTCTGGCGGCAAAGACGCCAGCCATTCGCGAACGGGCTCTTGCCCTGTCGGCGAGCACCAAAAATGAAGTGCGAGAGGCTTCAAAACATCGACCATGAAAAATGTACCAAATAAGATACAATGAGTCAATCAAACAAAAAAGCCGCCACATCCGGCGCCTTGATCTTAAATCTCAGCCTTGGCTGTCGCAAAGGCCCAATCAAGCCAATAGGTGAGCGCTTTGACATCGCTCGTTTCGACCGTTGCCCCGCACCAGATGCGCAAGCCTGAGGGCGCATCGCGGTAGGAATCGATGTCGTAGGCAATGCCTTCTTGATCAAGCAAAGCCGCAATCTTCTTAGCGACTGCTGCCTGCTTGTCGTCCGGCAAAGCCTTCACTGCGGAATCGACAATCTGCAAGCAGACACTCGTGTTGGAGCGGGTTTCCGGCACGCGAGCGAGAAAATCCACCCAGTCCGTTTTCGCCACCCAATCGGCGATGGCTTTCAGATTGGCATCAGCGCGACCAATCAATCCTTGCAAGCTGCCAATCGACTTTGCCCAATGCAGCGCGTCGAGATAATCCTCGTTGCAGAGCATCGAAGGCGTGTTGATCGTGTCGCCAACAAAAATGCCTTCAATGATCTTGCCGCCATTGGTCAGGCGGAAAATCTTCGGCATCGGCCATGGCGGCGTGTAGCTTTCGAGACGCTCCACCGCGCGGGGTGACAGGATCAACATGCCATGCGCGCCTTCGCCGCCGAGCACTTTCTGCCAGGAGAAAGTCACAACATCGAGCTTGGGCCAATCGAGACGCTGCGCAAAAGCTGCCGACGTTGCATCGCAAAGAGTAAGACCTTTGCGGTCAGCGGGAATGAAATCACCATTGGGCACACGCACGCCAGAGGTCGTGCCGTTCCATGTGAAAACCACATCGCGATCAAAATCGATCTTGGAAAGATCGGGCAATTCGCCGTAGGGCGCGTTGATGACGCGCGTGTCTTTGATCTTGAGCTGCTTCAAAACGTCAGCGACCCAAGTCTCGCCAAAACTTTCCCACGCGACCATATCAACGCCGCGCGCACCCAGCAGCGACCACATGGCCATTTCCACCGCGCCCGTATCGGAAGCCGGCACAATGCCGATACGATAATCATCCGGCACGCCGAGAATCTCGCGTGTCAGATCGATGGCTTCTTTGAGTTTCACTTTGCCGACAGGCGCGCGATGCGAGCGACCCGCGGGCACACCTGTGAGCGCCATGGGCGTCCAGCCAGGACGTTTGGCGCAGGGGCCGGAAGAGAAATTCGGATTGGCTGTCCGCACGGACGGCTTTTCGATCGCTGCCATATCGCTCACCAGAAAAGATCTATGAGGTCGTGCTAGGCGCGCGGGGTCACAAGGTCAAGTCGTGCGGCCGCTTACTCCGCAGCCGCAGCAGGTGTCACGCGCCTCAAGGCTTCGCAGACCATATCAACCGCTTTTTCGACCTTGTCGTGATCATTGGCCTCGCCCATCACGCGGATGAGCGGCTCTGTGCCTGACGGGCGAATGACCAGACGGCCACTTTTGCCCAGAGATTCTTCCGCCGCCTTGATGACAGCTTTCACCTTGTCATCATCCAACGGCCTGCCACCCGAGAAACGCACATTTTTCAGAATCTGCGGATAGGGGTCGAAACGATGGCAAATTTCGCTGACCGGCCGCTCCTGCCGCTTCACGACTGCCAACAATTGCAAAGCGGCGACCAGTCCATCACCGGTCGTGGCATAGTCAGACAGAATTATATGGCCAGATTGTTCGCCGCCGACATTGTAACCATCTTCACGCATGCGCTCGAGCACGTAGCGATCCCCCACCGCCGTGCGGATGAGGGACAGACCCAGACTCTCAAGATGACGCTCAAGGCCAAGGTTTGACATGACGGTTGCAACAATGCCGGGCTTCGACAAAAGCCCGTCCTGATGCCAGCTTTCGGCAATCACAGACATCAGCTGATCGCCATCAACCAATTGTCCACGCTCGTCGACAACCAGCACACGATCCGCATCGCCATCCAGTGCAATGCCAATATCTGCACGCACTTCGCGGACTTTTTCAATCAGGCGTGAAGGCGCAGTCGAGCCCACTTCATGATTGATATTGAACCCATCGGGCTCGACGCCAATGGCAAAAACTTCTGCGCCCAATTCCCAGAGAGCTTCGGGAGCAGCTTTGTAAGCCGCGCCATTGGCGCAATCGATCACAATGCGTAAGCCCTCAAGCGAGAGGTTGCGCGGCAAGGTGCGCTTGGCAAATTCGACATAGCGGGCGCGCACGTCATCTACGCGCTTGGCGCGACCAAGATCACGCGAGCCTGCAAGCCGCGGACCCAGATCCGCATCAATCAGCTCTTCAATCTCGGCTTCAAGTTCGTCGGAGAGTTTGTAGCCATCCGGTCCGAATAATTTGATGCCGTTATCCGCGAAAGGATTATGCGAGGCAGAAATCATCACGCCCAGATCAGCGCGCATGGAACGCGTCAACATGGCAACAGCCGGTGTGGGCACGGGGCCCAGCAACAGCACATCCATACCCACCGAGGTAAAGCCGCTGACCAGTCCATACTCAATCATGTAGCCTGAGAGGCGCGTATCCTTGCCGATCACGACACGGTGGCGGTGGTCGCCGCGCACGAAAGCAAGGCCGGTCGCCTGACCCACCTTCATAGCCAGTTCGGGCGTAATCAGGCCATTGGCCTTGCCGCGAATGCCATCAGTGCCGAAATATTTGCGTGCCATCGACCTTGCCTCGAAGATCCGTTTGCGCGAAGAGGCTTGAGAGGGGACCGAGTGTCAAGCGTGGCTTTTCCCGACACGGGCCGCCATACCGCCCAAAAGTCACGCCCCAGCCCCCTGCCCTTGCGGCAAGTCTATGAAATTTCGTGAGGTTCGATGCGCATTTACCATAATCCCGCCTGCGGCACCTCCCGCACCGTTCTGGGCATGATCAAGGATGCCGGGATCGAGCCGGAGATCATCGAATATCTGAAGACCCCACCCGACCGGGCGGAACTGACCGCGCTCCTGGCCAAGCTCGGCCTCACCGCGCGCGATATTTTGCGCAAAAAGGGCACGACACTCGAAACACTTGGGCTTGATGAGGCCAAGATGACCGACAAGCAAATCCTTGAGACGATTTTGGAGCATCCGATCCTGATGGAGCGCCCGATTGTCGTGAAAGGTCAAAAAGCCGCCGTTTGCCGCCCCGCAGACAAGGTCGAGCCCTTCCTTTAACGGATCAGGGCGCTCACCGGCGGCATGCCGGAAATGGCCGAGAGCGTGATCAGAGCGAAAGCCACCTGCCGGTAGGCCTTGTCGCTCGACTTGCCAAACACCCGCGCGCCCAAAGTCAGGCCCGCCGCATAAAGCGGCGCGGCCAAAGCGGCATAGACCAGAGCCTCCAAAGTGAAGAGGCCATTGAAGAAAAAGACCACATCCGTGCCCAAGGCAGCGAGAGCGTAAAAGGCCATAATATTGGCGCGCACCAGCTCGGCCGAGGCGCGGCTCCCCAGAAAATAGGCAATGATGACGGGGCCGGAAATGCCTGTCGCTGTGCCCAGCAGGCCCGCCGTGCCGCCCAGACCTAATGAAATGGCCGGGCGTGGCTCATCGCGGTAGCGCCAGCCCGAGGCCAGCAGGCCGACCATCATCAAAACCATAATGCTGGTCGCCCAGCGCAAAGTGTCAGGCGCAATGGTGACGAGAATCCAGCCACCGAAGGGGGCGGCCACCCAACTGCCGGCCAGCATGGGGCCGACTTCCCGCAAGCTCGCCTTTGGGATCATGCGCAGGCCATAGGGCGTCGCGGTGACAAGATCGATCAGATAGAAAATCGGAATGGCGAGCTTGGGACCGACAAGGGCCGAAGCGAGGGGAATGAAGATAAGCGCCCCGCCAAACCCCGAAAAGCCACGCACCACACCACCAATGAGAATGATGACTGCCAGCTCCCACGTCCGCGGCTGGACCAGAATGTCGGTAACGGCCGCCAGATTGAGGGCATCAAGCAAAAGGTGTCTCCGGATGGGTTTCTTTGAGCGGTGCTGGCGACGCCGGGCATTCTTTATTCGGGCGGCGCTAGCGACGCCGCCTAGGGGGGGATAATCAATCTACATGACTTTGCAAACGATTCGGATTCTCGGGCTCGACCCCGGCCTGCGCAACACTGGCTGGGGGATTATTGATGCGCAAGGATCACGCCTGTCTTATGTGGCCTGCGGCTCTGTCCATTCGGACGGCGCGCTGTCGCTCGCTGATCGTTTGCGCCAATTGCATGATGGCATTGCCAGCATTGTCCACGCGCACATGCCCAATGAGGCGGCGGTGGAAGAAACCTTCGTCAATCGCGATCCGCAGTCGACGCTGAAACTCGGCCAAGCGCGTGGCATTGCTTTGCTGGTGCCAGCACTCGCCGGACTTCCAGTCGCCGAATATGCCGCCAATCTGGTGAAGAAGACTGTTGTGGGCGCAGGCCATGCGCAAAAGACACAGGTCGGCATGATGATTAAAGTGCTGCTGCCACGCAGTGACGCCACATCGCCCGATGCAGCGGATGCTTTGGCGGTTGCCATCTGCCATGCGCAACATCGTGGCTCGCGTCAGCTGGCTGCGAATTTGAAAAAGGTGCAGGCATGATCGGCAAGCTCAAAGGCATTATCGATTCTTATGCCGACGATCATGTGATCATCGACGTGCAAGGCGTCGGCTATGTCGTGCAATGCTCGTCGCGCACGTTGCAAAGATTGCCGCGCGCGGGCGAAGCCGCCACGCTCGCCATTGAAACGCAAGTGCGCGAAGATGCGATCCGCCTCTTCGGTTTTATGTCGGATTCCGAGCGCGACTGGTTTCGCCTTTTGCAAAGCGTGCAGGGTGTGGGCTCGAAAGTGGCGCTCGCTATTCTTGGGATTATGGCGCCCAATGAATTGACCTCGGCCATTGCCATGCAAGACAAAGCAGCTGTTGCGCGCACGCCCGGTGTGGGCCCAAAACTTGCGCAGCGCATTGTGTCAGAGCTCAAAGACAAGGCGCCGCAATTTGGCAGCGTTGATCCCAATCTCGCGCGTCTGGCTGGCGAAGAAAGCACATCCGCGCCCAAACCCGTGCAGGATGCAATTTCGGCGCTGGTCAATCTCGGCTACGGCCGCCCGCAAGCGGCTGCTGCAGTGGCCGCCAGCGTCAGCGCTTTGGGTGAAGATGCAGGCACGCAGGCGCTGATCCGCCGCGGCCTGAAGGAGCTTTCACAGTGAGTGATAATCCCCGCCTCGTCTCGGCCGACAAACGTGAAGACGACACGGATGCTTCCATCCGTCCGTTGACGCTGATGGATTTCACAGGCCAGGAAGCAGCGCGCAAAAATCTCAAGATTTTCATCGAAGCTGCGAAAGCGCGCGGCGACGCTTTGGATCATGTGCTCTTCGTTGGCCCGCCGGGCTTGGGCAAAACAACGCTCGCGCAAATTGTCGCGCGCGAATTGGGCGTGAACTTTCGCTCGACCTCGGGTCCGGTGATTGCGAAAGCTGGCGATCTCGCAGCCCAGCTCACCAATCTCGAAGAGCGCGATGTGCTCTTCATCGATGAAATCCATCGCCTCAATCCGGCGGTCGAAGAAATTCTCTATCCGGCGATGGAAGATTTCCAGCTTGATCTGATCATCGGCGAAGGCCCTGCCGCGCGTTCCGTCAAAATTGATCTGGCGAAATTCACGCTTGTGGGCGCCACCACGCGCGCGGGGCTGCTGACCACGCCTTTGCGTGATCGTTTCGGCATTCCGATCCGTCTCAATTTTTATACAGTCGATGAGTTGCAAGGCATTGTTTCGCGTGGCGCACGCGTGCTGGGCATTCCCATGTCGGATGATGGCGCGCATGAAATTGCCAAGCGCTCGCGCGGCACACCGCGCATCGCCGGCCGCTTGCTGCGCCGTGTGCGCGACTTTGCCATTGTCGACAATAATGCGACCGTGACGCGCGAGGTTGCCGACAAAGCTTTGCGCCTGCTCGATGTCGATGGCATTGGTCTCGACATTATGGATCGACGTTATCTCGACACTGTGGCGCTGAAATTCGGTGGCGGGCCGGTTGGCATTGAAACCATTGCCGCAGCACTCTCCGAGCCGCGCGACGCAATTGAAGAAATCATCGAGCCTTATTTGTTGCAGCAAGGCTTCATCCAGCGCACACCGCGCGGACGCATTTTGACGCCGGCCGCCTTCAAACATCTGGGGCTGGAAGCGCCGACACGCGACCCCGCCGCCCAGTTCGGCCTGTTTGCCGAGGGGGATGAGTAGGCTGGAAACGGACCGCAATTCGTGGTAATTATTTCTTCATGACGCGCGAGGAAGCCATCAAGGTACTGGAGACGCTGCCCGAGGCTTATCGGGAGCAGGCTCTCGCCCGGATTCTGGAGCAAGGCGCTCAATTTGAATCTCTCAAAGCTCTTATTAATGAAGCTCTGGAAGATATTGCGCGCGGTCGGGTGACTGACTGGAACCTGAAACAGTTTCTGGCAGACCTTGAGGAAGAACAGCAGGTACATCCGCTTCCTGCGTCTCGGTGAAACTACGGATCACAGATCGAGCGAGAGCGGATATCCGCGCGCTCTATCAACTCATCCAGACGTACGACCAGAAAGCAGCCCTCCAATTTATGCAGCGCCTCGACACGGGATTTCAAACCCTCACCGAATATCCAGTTTCCGGCATGGAATGCCCTGAATTTGGCGCTGGCATACGCCGCAAAACAATCGGACTGACAATCGTCTTCTATAAAGTCGATCAGAATGAGATGATCATTTTACGGGCCATCGACGGGCGGATGGATCTTGAGTCAGTTTTCAGGGAATAACACACATGAAGCGGACGATCAGGCCTTTATCGATTCCGTCTCTGATCTTTGTCTGGATGTCCACTCAATGACCCCCCCCCACACATTCCCGGTACGCGTTTATTATGAGGACACGGACTTTTCCGGAGTCGTCTACCACGCCTCCTATCTGCGCTTCATGGAGCGCGGGCGCACGGAAATGCTGCGTTCACACGGGATTGATCAGGGTGCTGTTTTGGCCGGCGACACGCAAGAGCGCTTCGGCTTTGCCGTGCGCGCCATGAATATTGATTTCCGCAAACCCGCCCGCATGGACGACCTTTTGACCATTGAAACCGATGTGATGGAGATCGGCGGCGCCTCGATGGAGCTGGCCCAGCGGGTCAAACGGGGTGAGGAGCTACTGATTGCGGCCCAAGTCCGCATTGCCTGCGTGGTCGACGGCAAGCCCTGCCGTATTCCGGCCCAAATCCGCGCCACACTGGGCGGCGCCAAAGGTTAATGCCCTGCCGCAATGCGGTAACGCTAACCCGATATTAACCTCAAGCAAGGCTTAAATCGCCTGTGGTCAAAGGCTTGGCGGCGTTCGCGCGGCCGGCCCCAGAATTGACCGATTTGGCGCAGAGGAACGCTCAAGGTGCAAAGACGCGCTTTGAGTCGATCTGCGGCCAGACGGTCGCGCAAAGGACGGATGTTTCGATGAACCCTGGCGACATTGCTTCGAGCGCGCTTTCCGCTTCGACTGAAGTTTCCTTCTGGCACATGTTCTGGGGGGCGCATTTCGTCGTGAAGACGGTGATGCTCGGCCTGCTGGCCGCCTCGGTCTGGGCTTGGGCGATCATCGTCAACAAATTCATTCTGCTGCGTCAGGCGCAAGTGTCGATGGACCGCTTCGAAGAGAATTTCTGGTCCGGCAATTCGCTCGAAGATCTTTATGCCGCGCTCGCCAATCGCGAGACAACGGCCACCGCCTCGCTCTTTGTCGCCGCTATGCGCGAATGGAAGCGTTCTTTCTCGACCGCATCCTCCTCTTTCATGGGCTTGCAGGCACGTATCGAAAAAGTGCTCGATGTCTCGATTGCGCGTGAAGTCGAACGGCTGGAATCAAACCTGCTCGTGCTCGCTTCTGTCGCGTCAGCTGGTCCTTTCGTCGGCCTGTTCGGCACGGTCTGGGGCATTATGAGCTCGTTCCGCTCGATTGCGGCATCCAAGAACACATCGCTCGCCGTTGTGGCACCGGGCATTGCAGAAGCTTTGTTTGCAACCGCCATCGGCCTGTTTGCGGCTATTCCTGCGCTGATCTTTTACAACATCCTCTCCGGCAAAGTGGCGCGCTCGCAGGCGCGCATGGAAAGCTTTGCCGATGAATTCTCCTCGATCCTGTCCCGCCAGATCGACACGCATGTCGGTCGCGACCGCGCGTCGTAAGGAGCTTTCATTATGGGAATGTCAGTGGGAGCAGGCGGTGGTGGTGGCGGACGGCGGCGGCGCGGTGTGCCGCGCTATGCCGCTATGTGCGAAATCAACATGACGCCCTTCATCGACGTCATGCTCGTCTTGCTCATCATCTTCATGGTGGCAGCGCCTCTGCTCGCCACTGGCGTGCCGATTGATCTGCCAGAGACCAAAGCTGCCGCGCTCAATATCGACCAAAAGCCGCTCTCCGTGGCGATTGACGATAAGGGTGCCATTTTCCTGGCTGATCAGCCGGTGGAGGCGTCAGCCTTGCCCGAAAAGCTGCAAGCCATGGCCAAGCAAGGTTTTGACGAGCGCATTTATGTGCGCGGTTCAAAGGGTGTTCCTTATGGTCGCGTCGCCGAAGTCATGTCGATCATCACTGCTGCCGGTTACAAGAAAGTCGCGCTCGTGACCGAGCAGGAAAGGAAGTGAGCGCAAGGCCGTGAAGTTCAGACCGTCCGATCCCGGCGTCGTCATTTCAGCAGTCGGCCATGCCGCTCTGCTGGCGGCGACGCTCGTCGTTTTTTCGGACGCACCGCAATTCAAAGAGGCTGAAGAAAGCGTTCCGGTTGAAGTCATCACCAATGAGCAATTCAACCAGATCATGCGCGGCGAAAAGACCGCCAAAGAAACCAAGCCGCTGCCGCCACGCGCCGACAAAATTTCCGAGCAGACCGAGACGCGCCCCACACCTGTGGTGAAGGAAGCGAAAGTCGATACAGCCGCCCCTGTGCAAGAAGGCAAGCGCGAGCCTGATCCGGGCCGCGACGAAAAGCTTGCGCCAGCACAACAAAAGCAAGCGGCACCAACGCCGCCCCCACCGCCGCCCAAGCCTGAGCCGGTAAAAGAACAAGCCAAGCCCGAGCCCAAAGAGGCGGAGGCTTTGGAAAAGCTGAAGCAGCAGCAAAAGCCGGAACCCAAAAAGGTGGAAACGCCCGTTCCACCAAAGATTCCGCCGCGCCCGAAAGAGCCCGAACCACCGAAAGTGGATCAGGTCGCCAAACTGCTTGAGCAAAGCAAAGACAACAAGCCTGCGCAAAAGCCAAAGACGGGCGACGAGCAGGCGATGAAGGCCAAGACCGATCCGACAGAGATCGCGCGGCTTTTGTCACGCGAACAAGCCCAGCAACGCGCCTCCACCGGACAACAGGTGAGCCAGACGGCGTCACTGGGTACGGCTACTGCCAATGCGCCGAAAATGTCGCCGTCTTTGTGGGCGGCGCTCGATGGCTTTTTGCAAGATCAATATAAGCAATGCTGGTCATATCTGGGCATGAGTTCGGGCCAGCGTTACATTCCGCAAATCAAAGTGGAATATACGAAGGATGGCTCGCTCGCAGGCCAACCTTCGTTGCTCAACCCACCCTCTGATCCATCGCTGAATTCTCTGGCCGAGAGTGCTGTGCGCGCCGTGCGCCGC
>Ga0209400_1001395_pt1 | contig 19470 bp, 17 predicted proteins | sample M_130807_EF_Meta_FD_187313 | JGI IMG/M metagenome (GOLD analysis project Ga0209400, IMG submission 187313) | Freshwater microbial communities from Lake Montjoie, Canada to study carbon cycling - M_130807_EF_MetaG (SPAdes) (version 2) | ecosystem: Environmental > Aquatic > Freshwater > Lake... | reverse complement strand
TGACTTAACTTCTTTCCGATTATGACAGAAGCTTGGTGTTGTGACAGTCCTTTATCCATTTTTTCTAAGAGAACCAACATTGTCTTCAAATTCTGCTTGTCATAGCCTCCCTCCTGAGTGATCATTTCAAAGAGATTCTTGTACTTTTCGATGAATTCGGGAACTTCTACTTTAATTTCATCAAGTGTTTTTCCTTTCGCTTGCAGTTCTTCCACATGTGCAATCATTGTTTTTACATACACGACTCTCTCACTAGGGGAAAAGTCCTGTGCTCTTCCTTCTGCTTCCGCAACGGCTTCATTAATATTTCTTCTCTCCATTTCTATGTCTATGTAGAATTCTGAAAAAAAACTTTCAAATTTCCCGCATCTAAATAAGATGAACGCAACAACTCAAATCCCAGTGATTACGCCTGACGCAGGTGATCCTAAAGCTTTATCTGATCCGAATAGTGTCGCCAGTATTATGAAAAAAGCGAAGGAGCAACAAAGTCAAACGGGCGCAGATACAAAATACGATTCTGCCCCTCCCGAACGGATACCGCAACCGCAAGGTTTTGAAGATTACGGTTCATGCTTAGAAGAAAGGGTGAAGGAGACGGGTGCTGGACTTTTTCTAAGTCTTTCCATTTTGCTTCTTCTCTATGCTGCCGCATAAAAACCTTTGGATTAGAAGATACATGGACGATTTACAGTATAGTGATAGCGATGATGATAAAGTAGAGCCGGTTCCTGAAGAAATACTCGATAGAAGAGAAGCAAATAAAAATGATTTTCGCGCTAAAATTTTAGAATGGAAAAGAAAACAGATTGACAATGTTACACGTGAATCACAAGATACCACCGTTTTAAATAAATATCTTAGGGATTCTGCAGATCTCTATAAGACAATAAAAGATAAATTGGAGGGACGTACTGAAATTGTAGGGGGTGGAGGAATAGACTATAATCTGAATGTAAGCTCAGGAATGGAACGTGCTAATCTTCTTTCAGCAGCATATAGTGATTTAGTGGAATTTCCATTCACGTATAGTAAAAATCTCATTAATTCATTTCCAAAAACAAATTCTTTAGAACATGCGGAAATTATTCCCAACCAAGAATAGATATGCCTAGCCAAACACGAAAGGCTCCAAAATCATTACCTTTTAACGCATTTCAGGGGTGCCCCCCCGGTTACAAGAAAAATTCATCCTATAAAAGCGGTGCCCTTTTTCAAGCTGCTAGATGTGTTCGTGTCAAAACAAGATCAGGATCAACATCAAGAAGCTGTCCGCGAGGAATGATTCGGCGTAAGGGGTACACACGCCGATATTCAACAGGATTAAGACAACGTGGTTATACTGTGAGAAGGAGAACAGGTACAAAGTATCGTGTATACCCTGAAAAAACGAAGATGGTTGTGCAATCTGCTTGTATTAAGAATAGAGGTCTACCTGGCAAAGGACCTAGTGAAGGAAAGGGCATAGGCAAGCTAGACAAGGGCAAATTATCGCGCTACGGATATTCGTATCACGACCCGAGAGATCAGCGCCATGTCGCTTTAAGAAAGGCAGTTAGTGCTTACACGGCACTCAATGTATTTCATAAACTAGACGCAGTAATGAAATATACCAGAAGAACGGCACCGCAAGCATCTCATGTCTTTGAAGAAGACAGAAACTGGGTTCGGTCTAAATTTATGTGATATCAATAAATAATGATTTCAAGACGTTCATCTTGGACATCATCATTTTTATCATTCTAAACAGAGGGCATTCGCCATGATAGGATTTATTTTAACACTATTAGTTTTGGTAGGAATTTGGGCATTTATGCTATCATCTTCAAATATTCAAGAGATCAAGAATAATTGGTCTAAGTACCGTTGTCAGATCGGTGTAATGCCGCTGGCTTCATTTTATGGACACGATACGGGTGAGAATTTTAATTACTGTATGAAGAATATATTTACATTAGAATCAGGACCTCTCTTATCCCCGGTCTTTCAAATCCTTGGCACAATGATTGGAACAATCTCTATGTTTATTTCCATCTTAAATTCAATTCGTGTACAATTTGCTACACTTCTCGGTGGAATTAATACAATTTTCCAGAATTTTGCGGATCGCATGAAACAATTGACCTATCATATTCGTGTCTCTGCCATGCGCATGAATTCATTAATGAAACGACTCTATGGGACATTTAATGCAATGATGTTCATGACCATTTCAGGAATTACGGCAATGAGCAACTTTGGGGATACATTCTTATTTAAGTTTCTGGATACATTCTGTTTTGATCCTGATACACCGATTTATGTCAAGGGAAAAGGATTTATTCCTATCTCAAAAGTGGAGATGGACGATGAATTAGAAGGGGGATCTGTCGTGACTTCTTTATTTCAGTTTTATGCTGACGGGCAACCCATGGTAACTCTCGGTAACACGCTCGTGTCTACAAATCATTTTGTACAGAATGGATCTAGATGGGTGAAGGCAAGCGAACACCCTGACGCAAAACCGGCTGTGCCATGGTCAGGTAATATCCAAAGACCGCTCATTTGTTTAAATACGAGTGACCATCGTATGATAATAGGCGATTATGTTTTTCTAGATTACGATGAAACAGAAGACGGTGATTCAACAACTATGAAATGGGTTGAAGATATTGTCAATGGTAATGTAACAAGTGTAGAAACAGATATTTCATACAGCAATACTGTTTCTGAGGGTACAATGATAAAAATGAAAGATGGATCGTTAAAAACAATTGAGTCGATTGTCTTGGGTGATGAGACACTCACGGGTAAAGTCATAGGAACAGTAAAAAAGGAAACATATGATATTTGTACAACAGAAAATGGCGAAACGATTGGGGCTGGGCTTTTGATATGGTGTAAAAACACAAATAAGTGGCAAAGAGCTGGATCTCTCTATCCTGTTCGGCATTTAGGTTTTTCTCTCGAATTTACATCGCTCATTTTAGTATCTTCGGCTGTTCTTGAAACAGGAGCAGGACTCTGTTTCCGCGATTATATGGAAGTTCATTCACCTGATGCTGAGAATTTGTATGAAGAACACATACGGGCTAAAAATAGCCAGAACAAATGATATGAAAGAAAAGGGATATGGAGGGTGTACCTCTTTTTATAGTAACAGCAGGGCTTACCGCCGGTTTGGCAGCCATGCTTGTTTCCGCTGACATAGAACAGATCAAACAAAACTGGAATACACGACGCTGTGAGCTGCCTGTCATGATCATGGGTTCATTATTCAAACCCGAATCGTTCAAGGGAACACCGAGTGAATACTCTTCAGAAAATATGAATTTTTGTATTCGTCAAATCGCAAAAGGCGTAATGATTACATTACTTGCACCAGTTACAGCATTATTAGGAAATCAATCAAGTGTACTTGGTATCCTCGATACATCACTCAATATGATGCGTACTCTTCTTTCAAATGCCACGAGCTCTTTTGGAAAACTGATTGATCCTTTTTATCGGCGATTTATGTTGATCGGTGGCAATTTCCGTATTATATTCCAACAGTTTTTGAGCGCAATGAACCGTGTGTTTGCGATTTCAATATCACAATTATTGATGGGTATATCTGCTTTTGTAGGAATGCAAAATATGGTGAGTTTTGTAATTAAGGTCGTTATGATTATAATGGGAATTATTATTGCGATTTTTATTTTACTATTTTTTGTTTTAATTCCATTTCTACCTATGATCTTAACAGTCATTGGAATTCTAGCATCCGTCGGTCTCGCAGTAGGTGGAACAGAGGTCTTCTGTTTTGCACCGCATACAGAAGTTCTTCTTCAAAACGGACTTACAAGACCTATAGCACAAATCCAAGTTGGTGACAAACTACCAAATGGAGGAACGGTTGAAGGAATTCTTTTAACAACAAGGAATCCTCATATACCTATGTACAATTACAAGGGTATTTATGTCAGTGGTTCGCATATTGTATGGGAAAATAAGCGATGGATTACAGTGGCTGCATCTGAGAATGCTGTACAAGTTCCCTATGACGGTGAGCGTCTTTATTCTCTGCGCACAACATCCAGAGACATTTTTACGAAGAATTTAAATGGCGATATCCTTCTCTTCAAGGACTGGGAGGAAATACCCGAAGGAGATGAGAGAACTGATACTGAATGGGATATTCTTGTACAACATCTTCTTGGAAATACGACAATACATAGAACTCCATCGACAACGGATCCACTTTTCTCACCAGCAACCTTCGTTATAAAAGACATGCGCTTAGTTCCGCTCCATACAATACAAATTGGCGACTTTATTGGAGATAATATCAAGGGTGATCCAACACGAGTTCTAGGTATCTATAGAGGAGAAGTCAAGATGAATCCTCTCTACATAAGAGATAAGTGGCATACAGATGGTGTCTGGTGGAAACAAGATGAAAACTGGTTACGTTGGTCAGAGCCGACACCGCAAATAAAAGTAGATAAGGTATTAGTTCACGGACTCCATTTAATTACAGAGTCTGGTACATTTTGGGTTCATACCGGAACACATTCCGGTACTGTCCGTGATTTCACAGAAGTTGGTTCGGATAAATTGATGGAGGCTACAGAAATCCTTCTCAAAATCCTCAGCGAAAAACCAATGCCTTAAGAAGAAATCATGCGTCTAGGATTCTTAATCACAGGTCTTGTAATTTTACTGGCGGCTAATTTATTGATGGTAGCGATGAAGCCCGGTGGCAGAATGAGCGAGGGCTTCACTTCCTATTTTTTACAAAATGGTGCTGGAACGGGCTCAAGCTACAAGCCTGTAGGATCTTATGATAATGTTAAGCTTTCAACGGGCAACTCTGTAAGTTCATGGCGTGGCACGGCGCCCGATGAGAAGTTGATGGGCGCTGAATTCGCTCCCGGTCCCGATTCCTTGTTCATGTTCAAGAATAATCAGTGCAAGCCTGAGTGCTGCGGTGCCTCGTTCTCATGCGATGGTGGATGTGTGTGCACGACGCCGCAGCAGCGTCAGCTCATAGCTTCTCGTGGTGGAAATAAGACTCAGCCTGAGGAGGGTGTATAAATTACTTTTATCTAAGATTAATACATCTTAAAATAAAAGATGAAACTACTTGTTGTTGGAAGTGGTGCGGCAGGTCTGTTGTTTCTTTGGCATATTCAACAATCAAAAAAAGTTCTACCACAGGATATTATCATAGTAGATCCTCATCATGATGGTGGTGATTTACAAAGAAAATGGGGATCTGTACAATCAAATACGACATGGAGTCAAACACTCGCCGTTTTTGGTTTATCTCAATGGAAAGATCTTGACCCAAAAAAACCCGCTCCTCTTCACCATTCAATAACTCTTCTCCGACACATGCTCCGTGATTTCTTGAGTCATTGTGAAGTTGTACATGGCTTAGTCGATCAAATAGAAAAACAAGATTCGATGTGGTCTGTTACATTACAAGATAAATCAAATTATAGTGTTAAGGTGGTAATTTTAGCACATGGTGCCGAACCGAAACAACTTTCTTTACCCATTCCTTCGATTCCACTTGAATGTGCGCTTACAAAATCACGTTTAGAAACATACGTTGGCACAACTAGTCGAGTATTACTCTTTGGAACGTCGCATAGTGGCACACTCGTTATGAAACATCTACATGAGCTTGGTATTCATACAACTGCATTCTATAATACGACAAAACCGTTTTATTTTGCTCGTGATGGTGAATACGATGGAATTAAACAAGAATCGGCAGAAATCGCCGACGCAATTTTATCCAAACAATATTCTAAACTACAACTCAGCCATCTGACCGATACGGCACAAGTGATTAAGGCATCAAGAAAAGCCGACTGGGTTATTTATGCTATGGGTTTTCAAGGACGATCTATTAGTCATCTCAATGTATCATATAACGGTAAAACGGGTGAACTTACAGAATCTCCAGGAATTTGGGGCTTTGGTATAGCATTTCCGAACAAAGCTGATAATAATGTTAACTGGGATGTAGGTATTCCCTCTTTTTCTACGCATATTGAAAAACAGATGCCCAGTATTTTGAAATACCTTTCCGATTGTTAGGTAGATAGATGAACAACAACAAGTTAAATACTCCTGTGAATAGTCTTGTTCCTTTGGGGGTACCCGGAGCAGAGATGATAAACAATCTACAACAAAATATCAGAAAACTCAACAATAAGGTTAATGTTGCACTTAATAATACGTTGAATGGTGTAACGAATGCCGCCAATAACCTTGGTGACGGTGTTGCTAATGTCGCGAATAACTTTGGTAATGGTGTAGCTAATGTGGCGAATAACTTAGGCAATGGTGTTGCCAATGTCGCGAATAACTTAGGTAATGGTGTAGCTAATGTGGCGAATAACTTAGGCAATGGTGTAGCTAATGTCGCGAATAACCTGGGCGGCAATAATCTTGGCACTAATAACCTAGGAGGCAATAACGGTGGCAATAATCTGTTCGGTAATAACGGTGGCAATGCAGCTCGCAATAACTTTGGTAACGGTGTAGCCAATGTAGCGAATAATTTAGGTAAGGGCGTAACGAATGTGGCGAATAATATAAGTAAAGGCGTTAACAATGTTGTAAAAAACATTGGTGTCGCACCTATTAATTTACCTATTACCACTGAGTCTACGGCACAGACAGGGTATATTACAATGCTTATGATTTTCGGTGTGCTCGTCTTTATTTTTAGTGTTGTTTTCTTGTTTTTCCAGCAAGAAATTACAAACGGATTGAATTCATTCTTTACATCTGTACGTGATGCTCTTGGTATGGAGGTGTCGCCGCCGCCTCCCTCAGATAAAAATGAGGTTACTAAACCTTCAGTACCGCCGGATCAAGAATCCAACATTCCTACGACAATCGCTGAGAAGATGTTACCGACAGGTGCGCCCGGCTCTGAAGTATTTGCTGTGAGCAAAAATACTTTCACATATTACGACGCGCAGCCTTTATGTAAAGCTCTCGGCGCCGAACTTGCAACCTATGATCAAGTAAAGGCTGCATGGGACAAGGGTGCGGACTGGTGTAATTACGGTTGGGTGAAGGGGCAAAATGCGATTTTCCCGACGCAGACAGATACATGGCAGAAACTTCAGGCTGGACCTGAAGAGGAACGTGGTGCCTGCGGACGCCCTGGAATCAATGGCGGCTATTTTGATAATCCTGAACTCCGTTTCGGTGTCAATTGCTATGGACCGAAGCCGTCACAGTCTACACATGACGAGGCAACCGTTGCTAAGCGCACAGGACAACCTCTGACAGTGGGTGCCTTGGAAGTAGAGAAGAAAGTTAACAAGTTCCGTTCAGAGGCAGATAACATCGGTGTTCTCCCTTTCAACGGTAATAAATGGGAATCAAGTTAATTCAATATAAGCTATGCTTATCTTTGATATAGGTTCCATAAGGTTCTGTATTGAGAACAGTAGATTCTTCAAATTTAGTATCATTGGTTTCCCATTCTAAATCATCTGATGCTCGCGACGCTGGTAAATCAAGACGATTCCACACAAAGGGTAGAATTTTATAACGATTTTGTTGATTTTCCTCTGAAAAATCTACAAAATACCCCCAATAAGACCAAAAGTCGTCCCACTTATCTTGTGTTATACGCCGCACAGTAAAATAGTCAAAGTTTTCGGGCGTATTGTCTTCTTGATACAACCATTCGTTTTTATAAAAAATCAGATTTGCGAGATGATTTGGGATATTCTTTTCAGATGTCCAACTATATCCATTCTTTTTTACAAAGGGAATAAGGGCTGTATGGGCAAAAACACGATATGCTTTATATCTTTCAACGATACGGTTTTCAAAAAACACATATTCATGTAACCATTCACGCCACTTTTTCTCTTTTGCGCCAGTTAGTGTAAGTAAGCTCATAATACTCGATGAATGCCTAAATATCCTACATCTTTTTGCGCGGCGGCTTTATGCTACTTCTTTCCTGGTGGCAGCGCAGGTGGCTGTGCAGGTGTAGGCGGCTGTACAGGTGGCAGTGCTGGCGGCTGTGCAGGCGGCTGAGGCAAAGGTGCAGTTAATCCACCCGCCTGTTTCTTAAGTTTCTTGGTAACTTCAAATCCACGCTGCTTTCTGATAAACTTCATAATCGCTTGACTTTCATCGAGCGCCCCCGTTGCACCTTTAGCCGCGTAATATCCGTGGAGAAGTTCCTCAATACGTATGAGTGTGAGCGGCTGTGAATGTTTTTCTTCATTCACAACCAGCCTTCCACCAGCAATCTGAATAACAGCTTTCTCCATAGAATTTCCCTTCAAAAAGTCTATCACTTTAATCTCAAAGTCCTCTCGCAAATGCCGAGCGTTCTGTGCTTGACGATTAAGTCCAAGTGCCAGATTATCATAATGTACCCAATTTCTAACCCAAACAGCAAGTTCGCTTGTATTCATTTCTACTCTTGTACTGGAAGGATGGTATTAATAGAACCCGCACTTATGCCGGGCACTGACTGTCGCATTTGTAAGAATACTATGGCAAAAGTCAACATAGCTACAACTAAAAGTAGAGTAAAAAGAACACAAATAAGCAAAATGTACGGATAAACACGATTCATTACATGATTGAGTACAGGATCTACAATAAATTGTTGAATACGTTTTTGATTATGTTTATCATTTAGCATTATAATTGATTTTTCTATGACACCTTCCCACATAGTTGGTTTTTTAGTTTTTGTAACTGAGGGTCCCGGTTTATTTTCCATTTCGTATCCTTCTTAAAGGAAATGAAATATTTCTAAGTAGAATACGATGGAAAACCCTGTGGAAAGAATTCTCAATATCACAAATCCCGTATGGAATTCTAAAGATTCATCTTATATGTTTCAGATATCTGGTGCATCTTTAATCTTAACTATACAGAGTCTTGGTTCAACTGCTGCCGAGAATGTTCCTCGTCCACTTCCGGCACAGCTCGAGTCTTTTTTAGAAGAATTTATTAATAAAACATCTAGACATTTTGCGACACCTCTGCGTACATCAGCCATACTTCCCCGACTAACACACATGTGGAATGTGTCTGGAGACCTTGTAGCCGATGAACACTATATGCTTCATTGGTCAATTAAAGCAATGATTATAAAATCCAAAGAGTTCTGCTTAGTGTGGTCATGTGTTGCGCAACCTTGTCCCCCTCTAATTCCTTCTGATTTTCTGAATCTGTCGGCTCCCTCTCGCAGTAGTTCTCCGGCACGTGATCTCCGAACGATTCAAATTCAGCCTTCAGTAACTATGGATGAACATGAAGTTCCAATGACACTTGATAGTCGACTTATGACACTTGAATATGAGAATACACCCGTTTCAGCGGAGAGGAAGAGGGTTAGAGAAGCAAGACTTCGGGCAGCACTTGCGAACCTCCGGGCAGATCGGCTTGCTGAGAAATATTATCAAAAATACGGCACGCCTGCAGGAGATGGTTCTTCTGACTTATCATCTGAATCCGAGGATGAAGATTAAAGTGAAAAACAGGCTATATTAAAAAAAATATGGTCTTTCACTAATACAGGAACAACGATGGCTTCTGTTGCAGTAGATATTCGTACACTAGTTTTGGCACTTGTAGTGCTTGCTGTATTTGTTGGTGCTGCTTATTTGTTAAATCCTTCATATGTTGGTCGTCTGCTGGGCATGAGGGATATGAGAGATTCATTTGTAGATAACGCGAACGGCGTATTGTCATCAAATGCTAATTACAAGGTGAACGCAACGAATGATGCGTCAGGTGAATCGCAGAAGGCGGCGAACCTGAACAATCCGAATGCAGCTTTAGCGCCACCGAATGCTGGTTCTGAGGGCTATGCGGACTTGTCCGACATGGAGGGACCGGCGAAGTTCGGTAATGCGGATGCGCCTGCTGGCTGCTACCCGCGTGACCAGCTCACACCTGGCGAGCTGTTACCGAAGGACCCGAACTCAGTTTGGGCGCAGCAGAACCCGATGGGCACTGGCTCCCTAAAGGGTAAGAACTTCTTGAGTGCGGGTGCACTCATCGGCGTGAACACGGTTGGACAGAGCTTGCGTAACGCAAACTACCAGATGCGCTCAGAGCCGCCGAATCCCCAGGTGGCTGTCAGTGTGTTCAACCAGAGCACGATCGAGCCTGACGTCAACCGCCGCAGCTTGGAGATCGCGTAAAAAAAAAACAATTATCTAGCATACGATACAAACGGCACGTGTTGAGAAGAAGGAATATTTTACCTTTTTCTGACCACTTAAAATATTTCCTCGCCGTCGGGTTTAGGACTGTTTGTTAAACTATTCTTTCTTACTCTGGGTTGTAGAGGGTTCTCTGTTACGAGGACACGAAGAGTTAGAGTTTTTGCGTGTGTTACATCATTCAGATTATTTAGAAACGCAATTCGGTGGTTATGTAGATGCCTTGCGACAGCCCACATGATAGCTAGAGCAGTGATGCCTACTCCTACGCCGATACCAATAAGAGAGTCTTGAGGCACGTTTGCTGGATTAGCGGGATTTACTGGGATTGCTGCTAGCATTGCTTTTGCTGTTGATGTTGCAGTTCCAGTGGCACTCGCACTGGTTGTTGGGCTTATTGTTGCTTTTGCTGTTGCGGATGACGACGATGAGGTTGTTGCTGTCGTTGTTCTTGTTGCGGATGATGATGGTGTCGCTGTTCCAGTCGCTGTTCCAGTCGCTGTTCCAGTCGCTGTCGCTGTTGCCGATGATGATGCTGTCGCTGTTCCAGTCGCTGTCGCTGTTCCAGTCGCTGTCGCTGTTCCAGTCGCTTTCGCTGTTCCAGTCGCTGATGCCGATGCGGATGATGATGCCGTCGCTGTTCCAGTCGCTGTTGAAGTTGCTGTAGAAGTTGAAGTTGAAGTTGAAGATGAAGTTGCTGTTGAAGTTGCTGTTGAAGTTGCTGTTGAAGTTGCTGTTGAAGTTGAAGATGAAGTTGCTGTTGTAGTTGATGTCGATGTAGCAGAACTAGATGGCACAGATGTAAATGTCGCTAGAGGACTCATGCTACTTGTTCCACTGGGAAATGGACTTGTTGAGGCAGAGCTAGATGCTTGCGCAGAAGGAGATGGTTCACTAGAGCTAGATGCTTGCGCAGAAGGAGATGGTACAGTAGAGCTAGATGCTTGCGCAGAAGGAGATGGTACAGTAGAGCTAGATGCTTGCGCAGAAGGAGATGGTACAGTAGAGCTAGATGCTTGCGCAGAAGGAGACGGTTCACTAGAGCTAGATGCTTGCGCAGAAGGTGATGGTACAGTAGAGCTAGATGCTTGCGCAGAAGGAGATGCTTGCGCAGAAGGTGATGGTACAGTAGAGCTAGATGCTTGCGCAGAACTAGATGGCTGCGCAGAAGGTGATGGTACAGTAGAGCTAGATGCTTGCGCAGAAGGAGATGCTTGCGCAGAAGGAGATGCTTGCGCAGAAGGAGATGCTTGCGCAGAAGGAGATGGTTCACTAGAGCTAGATGCTTGTGCAGAACTAGATGGCTGCGAAGATGGAGATGGTGCAGATGTAAAGGTAGAGAGAGGACTCACACTGGCACTTGCACTAGCACTGGTACTTGCGCTAGCACTGGCACTCGATGATGCTGGACTAGATGGTAGTGCAGAAACAGATACGAATGCCGAATAAGAAGGCTGAGAAGATGGAGTGGGCAGAGCAGAATATGATGGCTGAGCTGAATAAGAAGGATAGGCAGACATAGAAGATACTGTTGTTGTTGTTACAGTCGCTGTCGCACTTGCACTAGAAGTAGCAGAAGCACTAGATGTTGCTGTCGCTGTCGCAGTCGCAGAGGCACTACTACTTGATGTAGAACTAGAACTAGAAGTTGCTGTAGCAGAAGCGCTACTACTTGGACTCGGACTCGCTGTTTCAGATACAACTTGCGCAGCAACAGCGTAAATCATTAAACAAATAAGAGATAACCTCATTATTTTATATTCACTTTACCAAGGTGTTCTAAGTGCCCATGATCAATTTTTGTTTTAATTAGAAAGTTTTTGATAATAGCATCTCTGGCTCTCTTCTGAGAAGACTGCGACTACACAGTATGTTCTACACTCCATCGTAGATCACTATGGTTGAGCTGGGATGGTAATTAGACGGCATAGTACAAGAGTCCGTTCATCTGATTGCGGGTCCTATCTTCGGCGAGTCGACCTATTTCCTGTTTTATGAGCGCAGTTCTTCCTAGTCAAATGGCGTCCTACTCGCTTCTCATATCCTCTTAGTAGCTTTTCACGATCTACAAACTCTTCTTTTAAATTACTATATGATGATTGTTGATAAGCAATAAAGGGATATGAAGATATTGTTTTAAAAAAAATGCGATGTGGATCATAGTCCATATGAGGATTATCCATAAATGGAAAATATTTACGCAGATACGCAATCTTCTCAAAATATCTTATAAATATATCATATGATTTTTTATGGTAATAGGTCCAATGTCCACCGTGGGTTATGAAAGGATATTTAAATATAATAGAATCATCTATCTGAGCAATTTCAGTCGGTTTATATCCAAAAAAATCAGTTATATCTTGAAATGAATTATTTCCTCCCCAAGCACCCCCTGCATATATATCCCATTGATCTTCATGTGAGTCAAGCCATTTTTTCACTTTCAACCATTTATCTTCCCACCCTTTAACAGGAAGACAATCGTCCTCTAGAATTAATACGCTAGAAAACTTGTTTTTCTTAGCCAATTTAAGAACCTTTAAAAAACTGAGAATATTACCTAGCCCTCCTGAACTACACTTAACAGCTGAGATACGCCGTAAATGTATGGAAGAGCCCTTGAATTCTTTCTGTATTTGTTTCCATCTATCAGGTCTACTGTCTAAGTTGATAACATACGCCCACATCTAATACACATCTATAAAATTTTTGCTAACTCTCGTTCTTGCTGCCACAAATACTTGTAAAATTTTTTACTGAGAAAGTCTAATTTCTTTATCAGATTAATTTGAACACCAATTAAAACAACCGCAATCATCATTTCACCGTGATATTCCTCAGATTCATGCAGTCTATATTTAGAATTAAAGGCAAATAAAAACGGCATCAATTTCACTAGTTTTCTACAATAGAAAACAACAACAATTAATGTTATACACTGTAAAATAACTTCTGAAAATACAGTCCACACATCTTTCTCAGATGTATACACAGGAAATAGCATATCAGTTCCTACACCCATGAAAAAACCAACAAACAAATATCCCAAACCATATTGAATACTTTCCAGCAATTCCATAGCACGGACTTCATCGACACGAATCAATCTTTCTACACGATCTTCAACATATGCTTCATACCCTTTCTGAAGATGAAATGGACTAACAATAGACATTCTCTTCTTCTACTAGAGAAAGGATGTTTCCAAGTTTACAAAATGCTGTTCAAAGTTTACAGAGTAAGCTAGGTATCGGCAGTTCATATCCAGTTGTATCAATTCAAAGCAGTGTAGATGGACAAACATACAGAGTACGCGATATGTCAGATAAACAAGCAGCTGCAGATTTACTTGCCCGGGTTCGCATCAAGATGAAGAAATTATATATGCATCTTGAAACATCCTATCCTGATAAAATCCAAGTAATACAGCTTATGCGAAATTTCAAACCCGACGCTGAGAGACTACTAGAATCAACACCCGATGAAGAACATACAAGTTTTAGTGTAAATAAGGGACAATCTGTACATTTATGCTTACGGCAAAGATCAGGCGGCAATGAAAATCTAGTTGAAGAAAATGTCATGATGTTCGTTACTCTTCATGAAATGGCACACATGATTACAAAATCAGTAGGACATGAACCCGAATTCTGGAACAACTTTGGCTGGATATTGAAAGAAGCTGAAAAGATAAATGTCTATCACTACCAAGATTTCAAAAGTCATCCTGTTGCATACTGTGGTGTGCAAATCACAGATCAGCCGCGATATGATCCTCAGAAGGATGGAGCGGATCATTCAGTAGGAAAAATGTTTTCATTTCAGTAGTAGATGGGAGAAGAGACTCCAAGCCAAACCCCTCTTGAAAAAACACTGAGCATATTCCTGGACGAATCTCCTCGGTATTTGAAAACTCTACGTGAACCTTTCGAAGGAAAATCTTTAGAAATTATTCTGTTTTCGTCGCCGACAGATCCTGGGCAGAAGATCATGATAAATGACTTCTATCCATTTCAAACAGTTCAGGAAATCAAGACAAAAATATTTACAAAAATGAATCAGCCTCAGTTTCACCCTTATCATCAATGTCTACTTATTCCGCTGGACGACGAAACACAACTAAATACAGAATATATTCCCATTGATTTTCTCTGGCAAGTAACGAGTCGAAAACTATTTCTTACAAATCCGTTTCGTCGGATTGGACAAGGAATTGATCAACGCTTTGTCTCTTCATCGGGACAGAGAAAGGTTGTCGGTTTTGAAGATCATTCGCGTATGACAATCGAGGATATAATCCTCAATACGCGCGAGGTGCCAATCTTTACATTCCACCTTTTTCTTTATAAAGATATTGAGCGACTGATTATGACGCCTAGACCCTTCTCAGAAATGGACTGGTATGGATACATTAATCCTTTTTTCCCCACTCTTTCCCCCAGCATCTGGAATGGAGAGATTGTGTTAGAGCAGAAGGCAGAAATTGAAGCATATAAGTCTTACAGTGAAAAAACAAAAGATCTCATAGAACTCTATGAAATTCTCTTAAGGGGAAAAGAACTTATTCAACTCAAGATGGCTGGAATTCGTTACATGCGTCTCATATGGACTGAACCACCTGAAGAAGATCGTCGTTCTCTAGAAAACTTGTTCTATGAGATTCCTGCCACAAGTGTCCGTCCTTTTCTCCGTTTTCTTCCCACTGAAGGAACACCCGTCACAAAAATAAAAATAAATGGCTCCATCAAAACACCTGATATTTCTGACCCCAAACTCATCTTTCAGTGGGCTGAAGAAAGAAATCCTACACCTGATAAAGATTTTCTCTTGGTAAAATCTATGATCCGCAAGACACAGGGATCAACACTTGCATACTATGGAACCCTACGCTTATATCAAGATTCAACTGCTGATTATATTCTACAGCCACCAAAAATGCTGAGAAAGTTTGACCCGCGCTCCGATCTAGTTGATTTCACAAAGTATCTCGAAGAAACAATAGCAGACACATATTTACAAAACAGATCGCCCGAAATTGGAGAAGCAACTGTCATTTGCGGTATTCGTATCTCGCGTGATGATGCCATTATAAAGCGTGAAGATTTACGCAAGCGCTTACATGTAATGAGCCCATTCTTCCAGGAAATTACTCCTCTTCCTGGTGACCAGCCTTTACTCATGATTCGTTACAAGGCAGTCAGCAATTTTGCAACAGAAGATCGTATCAATGTGTTTTTGACACAACTTGCGCGCAGAAAATCCCAAGAAGGAATTATTGATCCCAAGGCGTATGTAGATGATATTATCAAACAGTTTCAATTGAATAGACAAGACGCAGAAAGAAGAGTTGAAGCATGGTTTAAGAGAACTTCAGAAATGACGCCGACATCTGCAACCGATTCAAAAGATTATACAAGTATGTATAATAAGGGTATTGATATTGCGATCTTTGCGCAACATCCTTTTTATTCGTTCCATATTTATGGTATTGATTCTATTCTTGTTTTCAGGCGAGTTCTTACATTGCTCGCTATTTTACTGAGTTCTAAGAATGATGAACTTTATGCGCCCGAAACGTTGCTACAGTCAGTTGGTGCTGCTGAAAATGTCATACAAGGTCAGGCGGCTAAAGTTGAAGAAGAAAGTGAATCGCAGGAAGAAAGTGCAGTACCAGATTGGGCTACTGATCTGATGTTTGATCCCTTTTCTGGAGATGCTCAGGGCACTGAAGATGACAGTCCTACACTCAAAGAAAGAGTCCAAGAAGAACGCGTGGCACCGTCTGAAGAATTATCGCAAGTCATTCAAGCCCCTCCCGCAAAGAAATTTGGACAACAAATTCAAGAGGAGACACCCGAAGAAGAATCACAACGAAAGAAGACCTTCGCCAACTATTTCTTGAGGAAATTACAAGAGGCAGATAAGCGCTTATTTGACTACAATAAGACACATCCATCTGTAAAACAGTACGCTACAATGTGCCAGGCGAACGACACCAGGCAGCCGATTGTCATGTCGCAGGATCAATATGATGCGATGATAGAAGTTTATGGTGAAGATAAATTTGTTCGTCATGGCTATGATCCGCAAACAAAAGAACCGTTCGAAGATGAAGCACCTGACACAGGAGAGTATGTAAATGTTCTTGTATATGGGTCTGATCCTCTTCGTGTCAATTATTACATCTGCTGTAATCTGTTCTGTGTGCGCGATTACATTGTTGTCTTTGAAGAGGATTTTAATTCCACATTTGACTATGAAGGGAGAGAGAAGCCTACAAAGACGTGTCCCTTTTGCCACGGTCTTCAAATTACAAACAGGAAAACGCCTGGCAAGAATGAAACTGTATTCAAGAAGACAGTGAAACCGAAAACAGAGAATAAGAAGCATATTTATGTTGGGTTTCTGAAAAAGAAGTCGCACCCTGAGGGACTTTTCTTACCATGCTGCTTTGTAGATCCTCAGACAACAATTAAAGCGTCAGGAGAAGCATTTCAGCCGTTTGCAAAAAGGACACAACAGACTGTTCCTCCTCCTCAACAGCAGTCTGCGCAGCCGTTCTTAGATTATGAGATCACATTGCGTCGCGCCTATAAAAAATATATATTGGGTCCTGAGAAATTCCCTCTTGAGATGAGTGATCGTGAAGGACCGCAAGTGGGTCTTCTGCCCCAAGTGCTTGATACGTTTTTTGATCAGAATCCCATTAATATGGTATCGCGCGATTTTAATCGCATGGAATTAAAGCCGAATTCTCGCGGATTTCTTCGAATTGGTGTAGAGAATCAGCAGCGTTATCAGAATGACAGTTTCTTGGCTTCTTTGGCTCCCTACATGATGCCGCACGTAAATACTATCAATGATGTAAAGTCAGAGATTAAGAAGGTGATTACGCCGCAAGTATTCGTTCATTTGAATTATGGAAATCTTCTTTTAGAATTTTACAAGGCAGATTACCCTGTCCCAGAAGATATCAACTGGCAAGATTGGGCGTCTTCAAAGACTTCTAATCTTCCTGTTGACTGGAAGCCTACAAATGAGGAATATATTGTGCGTATTTACAAGAGTTATCACAATTTCTTAGATTATTTGGAGCAAGATACAAAGTTAAAGGAATATAGGCATTTTGCTCAGCTTCTCGCTGACGAGAGTTTATTGACGCCGCGCGGCATTGTTTTCATGGTGATCGATATTTCTGAGAAAAACGAGGTGTCTGTTCGCTGCCCGCCCTATGGATATGATATTGAGAAGCACGACAAATGTGATATCGGTATTTTATTACACGACTGGAGAGGAATTTGGGAACCGATCTTTTATGTAGAAAATAAGAGCGCAACGGCTACACAAAAAGAAGAACATATCTCAGAGATTCGTTTTCAGCAGGCTTTAGAGGCGGATTGGTCGCAAATTCTTAGAAAAAGGGTCAATGAATTTAGAACACGATGCGCTACAATGGGAAAAGCTATGTTTACCAGCCAACAAGGCATTGATAGTAATGCAATTTTATCACCGAGTCAAGTTATAACTAAGTTAGGAAAGAAGGCATATCCTGTAGGCATTGTAAAGGATGCTTACAATCATAGCGTTGCGATCACACTTCGTCTTCCAAAGGGCAGAAATAATTTAATTAGTATTCCGATTGTTGATGATGGAAATCTTCGCTATATGTGGTTAAAAATACACTTGGATTGGGATGACTATGCTCCAGCGCCGGCAGATGATATTTACACGTTTTTCAAGAATGTAGTGAATGTGGAGTTTCCCAATTATCCTGGATATCAGATTATCAGAAGAGTAACAAGTACTGGAGAAGGTGGACAGTTGAAAGCGTTTCAGCTCAGAAATGGAATTTACATTCCTGTTGGTCAGCCGAATTCAGAGACAGAAATTGCTTCTTTGCCTACTGTATCTGAGAGTGAGAGAGAATGGATCATTAATAAACAGATTTATTTTGATGAAGGAAATCAAGTACAGCGATCGGAAAAACTACTTCTTGCGGAGCAGCGTGATATGGATGAAATCTACCAGCATTTGAGATATACATTTGGAAATTGGATTAGTTCAACGCCTGAGGAGGAACTGAGGGCGCGTCTGGAAAAGGTCATTTTTAGAAAGGATTTGCCTTTGTTTGAGAAGAGAAAGCGCCTCTTCATTTTACTAAATACAGATATTCGGAACTGGTTTGATACAGATAGTTACAAGAGAGAAGAGGTCGCGAGTTTGCTACGCGTAGATTGTATTTTGAGAGCGGAACCGAATTGCAATGGGCGTTGTGTCTGGAGACAATCGGTAGATTTAGAGAAAAAAGGGAAGTGTCTTTTACATAGCCCGAAAGAGATGAGTGTGGGAGGGCGAAAGGTCGATTCAGTTCAGCTTTTTATTTTTCGTATTATAGATGAACTTCTCCGTTTTCCTGATAAGAGAAAACAGCTTTTGGAGAAAGATGTATCGGCTCTCATTATATTGAAGGAGGCAGTAGTAATAGGAAAGGAGAAAGATCAGTATATCGTTCCTGAAAACTCGTCGGCGTGGTTTAATCTGATGCGGTTAGATTGGATGACAGAACAGAAGGAACAGCCGCTGTTCTTTGAGGAATTGTCTGGATTGCCGCCGAAAACAGAGCCGAGAGCCAGAGTGAGAGAATCAGTAATAGAAGAGCCAGTTGAGGCACCAGTTAAACCGCGCGTGTTTAAGGTCGCGGGACCACTTGCGCCAGTAGCATCAGCACCAGTAGCATCAGCAGCACCAGTAGCACCAGTAGCATCAGCACCAGTAGCATCAGCACAAGTTGAATCTGCAGCGCCTCTTACAAAATCACGTGTATTTAAGATTGTGCCATCAGCAAAAGCGCCTGCTTCCGAGTATAATCCATTTAATTCGTTTGAAGAGCTTCCAGCCGTTTCTGCACTTCCAGCCGTTTCTGCGCTTCCAGCCGTTTCTGCGCTTCCAGCCGTTTCAACGCGTCCTTTGCCATCTAATCCGTTTAATTCTCCTGAAGCATCTCCATCTGCTCCTCTATCTGCTTCTGAGCTTCCTCTTCCTTCTGCAAATCAAGTGCCTGGATCACCATTATTTGAGTTTGAACCAGAACTCAATTCGGATTCTGAATTAGAGTCTTTACCAGCACCTTTACCTGAGTCTTTACCTCAGTCTTTACCGGCATCTTTACCTGAGTCTTTACCAGCACCTTTACCTGTGTCTTTACCAGCACCTTTACCTGAGTCTTTACCACCACCTACAGCTAAAACGCGCGTATTTAAAGTCGCTAAAG
>Ga0209400_1001394_pt1 | contig 19490 bp, 17 predicted proteins | sample M_130807_EF_Meta_FD_187313 | JGI IMG/M metagenome (GOLD analysis project Ga0209400, IMG submission 187313) | Freshwater microbial communities from Lake Montjoie, Canada to study carbon cycling - M_130807_EF_MetaG (SPAdes) (version 2) | ecosystem: Environmental > Aquatic > Freshwater > Lake... | reverse complement strand
GTGCTCGATGAGATGCACGCCGGGCGGAATGACCACCTCACCACCGCCCGCCTTGACCGCCTCATCTATGTAGCGCTGCAGCTCCGCTTCAGGGAGCGCCTGAGCAGACTGGAGGGCGGCGAACAAGAGAACCAGCAGCGCGGAAAATTTCATGGCATGGGAAAGACGGTGCGAGGAGAGTGAAACTCGCTTTTTTCGTCTGTATTCATTGTCAGCGCTCACTCCCATGAATTTCCTCTCACGTCCCGGTTTTTACATCATCTTCCTGCTCATCGCGGCGATGCTGCTGCTCACGTTGTGGATGAGCTGGAAGCTCGATGAACTGCCGAAACCAAAACGGAAACAAGAAACCGCTCCCGCAGCCGTTTCCCATCCACCATGAAGTCTCTCCTTCTTCTACTCGCCTTGGCGGTGACGGTTCAAGCACGCCAGCCCAATGTCATTTTCATCATGGCTGACGATCTCGGTCCCGGCGACCTCGGCTGCTACGGGCAGAAGATCATCCAGACGCCCAACATCGACCGCATTGCGGCTGAGGGCATGCGCTTCACCCAGCATTACTGTGGCAATGCGGTGTGCGCGCCGTCGCGCTGTGTGCTGATGAGCGGCCTGCATCCCGGCCATGCCTTCATTCGCGACAACCGGCAAGCGGACAATGCCAAGGGCCTGTCGAAGATGGGCAAACCCGAACATGAAGGCCAGTTTCCCATTCCCGCTGACACGGTTCTGATTCCTGAAGTCCTGAAGCTGCTCGGTTATACGACGGGTGGTTTTGGCAAGTGGGGCCTCGGTGGTCCGGGTTCCACCGGGGAGCCCTTGAGGCAGGGCTTTGACCGCTGGTTTGGCTACAACTGCCAGGGCGTCGCGCACAATTTTTATCCGACCTATCTCTGGGACAACGACCACACCATCGAACTCAAGAACCCGCCGTTTCTCTCCGCCGACAAGCTCAAACCCGATGAAGACCCGTCGAAACCGGAGAGCTACCAGCGCTTCAAGGGCAGCGACTACTCTGCCGATCTCATCGCTGAGCAGGCGCTGAAATTCGCCCGTGCTAATAAAGACAAACCATTTTTGCTTTACTGGCCCACGACCGTGCCGCACGTCGCCCTGCAGGTGCCGGATGACTCGCTGCATGAATACCTCGGCAAGTTTGACGATCCGCCCTATCCCGGCGGCAACGGCTACCTGCCGCACTTCAAGCCCAAGGCCGCGTATGCGGCGATGATCACGCGCATGGACCGCGAGATCGGTCGTATGCAGGCGCTCATCACCGAGCTCGGGCTCGACGCCGACACCATCTTCGTCTTCGTCAGCGACAACGGCCCCGTCAGCGGCACGCATCAAGGACTCGCCGGCACCGACTGCGCCTTTTTCAACTCCAGCGAAGGCCGGCGCGATGGCAAAGGCACACTGTATGAGGGCGGCTTCCGCTCTCCCTGCGTCGTGAAGTGGAAAGGAAAGATCAAGGCGGGAACCACGAGCGACCGCATCACCGGCTTCGAAGACTGGATGCCCACACTGCTCGAACTCGTGGGTGCCAAAGAGAAAACACCGCGAACCGACGGCATCAGTTTCGCCCCGACACTGCTCGGTGAAACACAACCCGCACGCGAATTCCTCTACCGCGAATTCCCCAGCTACGGTGGCCAGCAGATGCTCCGCATGGGCGACTGGAAACTGGTGCGCCGCAACCTCACAGGTAAGGGCAAGGCAAAGGCCAAAGCTGCCGCCATGACCGAAGAACTCTTCAACATCGCCAAAGATCCCTCTGAAACGAAAGACGTCGCTGCCGAGCACCCCGATCTTATTGCCAGGATGAAAACGATCATGGCTGGTCAGCATGCGCCGAGCACCGACTTCCCGATGAAGGGGCTGGATCAGTAAGAGCAGTTAAAGCAGCCGCTTGCTCTTGAAGTACACGATGGGCAGGATCGCGGAGAGGACGATCAGGATCATGACGAGGAGGAAGGCCCAGCCGCTGGCGGCGGCGGGGAGGCCGACGTTCATGCCGTAGATGCTGGCGATGAGGGTCGGGGGCATGAAGAGCACGCTGGCCACGGTGAAGATCTTGATGATCTGGTTCTGCTGGATGTTGATGAGGCCGAGGGTGGACTCCAGCAGGAAGGTCATCTCCTGCGTCTGCTGATTGGTGTAGTCGTCCATGCTCTTGATGTCGCGCATGACGCTGCGGAACTGCGCGGCGAGATCGCCGCGCATCCAGGTGGCGGCGTTGTTGAGGAAGTACTGCAGCATGCGGCTGATGCTGAGGAGGCTTTCACGCACATTGGCCACGAGGGCGCTGCGGCGTCCCAGCAGCTTGACGACGTCGCTGAGGTCTTTTTCCACCGAGGCATGCGCTTTGTGCGGGTCGAGGCTGAAGATGTCACGACAGATTTTCTTCATGTCGCCCTCGACTCCCTGCAGCGCGTCGGCGATTCGGGAGACAATGAGTTCCAGCAGGAGCAGAAAGACCGCATCACTGGTCAGCGGTGTGTGGCACTGGCGTTTCGCCTGCTCTACCAGAATGCGGAAGGACAGCGGGTCGGCATAGCGCACGGTGGTGAGGCAGTCGGGCGCGATGACGAATGAAATGGACGTGTTATCAGGATCAGGCGTGTCCAGCCCGACGGGCAGCCATGCGGTCATGTACAGCGTGCCCTTCTCCGTGTAGAGTCGGCTGGATTCCTCGATTTCCTGCATTTCTTCACGCGTCGGGAGCTGGTATTCGAGCCATTTTTCCGCCTCCAGTTCCTCGGCGCGGCCAGGGTTCAGCAGATCGAGAAAGACAAGGTTGTCCGGGAACGGATGCGTCTTTTCGTCGTTCCAGTCGATGAGCTGTCCTTGCTGAGTGAGAAGTCGAACCATGCGTGCGTGCGGGGGGTGGCGTTCAGGGTAGTCGCGCAGCCTGCATGTGCCACAGCAAACTCACCCGAGATGCGGGTCAGTAGCGTGGCGTGACGGGATCGACCATGTCCGCCCAGGCGTCAATGCCGCCGCGCATGCTCTGCGCTTGGACGATGCCATGCTGCCGTAGAAACTGGGCGGCACGCAGGCTGCGCATGCCGTGGTGGCAGTAGATGATGATGTGCTCCTGCGTGTTGGCGAACACCTGCGGTACCAGCTCGCCGAAGCGGGAGAGGGGCACGAGCTGCGCGCCCGGCAGCCGGCAGATCTGCCATTCACTTTCCTCGCGGCAGTCGATGAGCCGGAAGGTGCGCTCGCCAGGTCGTCCCAGCAGGTAGCTGACATCAGTGGGGCCGATTTCGAGCGGTGTTTCCGGAGTCATGACTTCAACAGCAGCCAATCATCAGGGCCGTACCGTGACCGGGGTGCCTTTGGTGACGTTGTTGTAAAAAATGGCCGCCATGTGCGGTGGCATGCGCACACAACCGTGCGAGGCAGGGTAGCCGGGGAGGAACCCCTCATGCATGCCGATGCCGCCGACAAAGCGCATGAAATGATGCATCTTTGAGCCTTCAAACCGCGTGCCGGGCGGTGCCTTGTCCTTGGTGACGTCAACGTTGGCCACGACGACATTGCCCGCACCGTCCACAAAGTCGCCGTAGAGGTTGGATTTGTGCCATTGGTCCTTCTCGAAAATCTTGAATTTGCCAGTGGTGGTCGCGTGCCGTTCGTCGCCGGTGGAAAGGGCGGAGATGCCGGCGAGTGCGCCGCCTTTGTAGAAGTAGGCCTTCTGGTCGCTGATGTCGATGATGATGCTGGGCGCGCCGGACATGCCATCGCCATCCCAGTAGGAGTCCTGGTCGGCGTTGTACAACGCGGAATGCGGGACGCTGCCAGTGGAGAAGGCTTCGAGGTACTGGGTCTGTCCACGTGAACTCGAACTCTGGCAGGAGGCCAGCAGGGCGAGGGCGGAAAGAAGGGCGAGGCGGACGGCTTGGGGGAACACCAATTGACTCATGCGTAGGGGGTACGTGTGTGCGGCTTGGAAAGCCGTGTTCATATGCCGTGCCCCGGCGCTTCTGTCAATCAATGCACGCCGTGGTCGGCGAGGTAGCGTTCGGCCTCCAGCGCGGCGGCGCAGCCCTGGCCGGCGGCGGTGATGGCCTGACGATAGACATGGTCGGCCACGTCACCGGCGGCGAAAAGGCCTTCCGTTTTGGTGCGGGTGCCTGCGGTCTGCAGGATGTAGCCGCCTTCGTCAGTATCGACGAGATCGCTAAGGAACTGGCCGTTCGGCACGTGGCCGATGGCGACGAAAACGCACTTCAGCTCCAGCTCGCTCTTTTCACCGGTAACGAGGTTTTCGAGCATCACGGCGCGCATCTCACCTTTTTCGTCGGTGAGGTATTCTGCGACGGTGGAGTTCCAGACGGGCTTGATCTTCGGATTGGCGAGGGCGCGGTCTGCCATGATCTTCGAGGCACGCAGGGAGTCGCGGCGGTGGATCAAATAGACAGTGCTGGCGAATTTGGTGAGGAATCCGGCTTCTTCGCAGGCGCTGTCGCCACCGCCGATGACGCAGACGGGGACGTTGCGGTAGAAGGCGCCGTCACAGGTGGCGCAGCTCGTCAAACCACGGCCGATGAGGCTCTTTTCGTTAGGCAGGCCGAGATGCTTGGGGGAAGCGCCCGTGGCAACGATCACTGTGTGGGTCTCATACACGGTGCCGCCTTCGGTGTGTACTTCGAAATGACCTGCGTCGGTCTTTTTGACGCTGCTGACGAGGGAGTACTCGATGCGTGCGCCGAATTTTTCCGCCTGCGTCTGCATGTTCATCATCAGCTCCGGTCCCATGATGCCATTCGGGAAGCCGGGGAAGTTTTCGACCTCGGTGGTCGTGGTGAGCTGGCCGCCGGGCATGTTGCCGGAAAGGATCAGCGGTTTCAGGTTAGCACGGCCGGTGTAGATGGCCGCTGTGTAGCCGGCGCAGCCGGTGCCGATGATGATGACGTTTTCCATGAGAAAGGGAGTGGAAGGGGAGGAAGAAAGGTCGCGGAAGATGGAAAGGCGGGCCGGGGGTGCAACCCTCGCTTTTCGCAGACTCGTTGTTGGAGTTTGCCGTCTCCCGGCTTATTTCAAAATAATAACGATGTCCAACCCCAACCCGGATGCCAAAGCCAGCCGCAAATCGCTGGCGACGCTGTTTTTCTGCACAGCGATGCCCATGGGGATGTGGAACGTGCCGCTGGCGAATGTCTTCAATGCGCATGGTCGCGGGCATCTCGTGCCGTGGGTGTTTGCCACGACCGCCATCGCGGCGTTCATCTCGCCTCTGTTTGTGGGGGCGCTGGCGGATCAAAAACTCTCACCCGTGCTGCTGCTGCGCTGGCTGGCTGCGGCCACGAGCATCGCCCTGCTCATCACCTGCGGCTCTCTTGAGTGGGGGTGGAGTGATGTGATGGTGCTGCTCTGCGCGCAGGTGCATACCCTGGTGGCCACGCCTGTCTGGAGCCTGACGAGCAGCATTGTGTTCTCCCAGCTGCATGACACGAAGCAGCAGTTTGGCCCCCTGCGTGCCTGCGCCACCGCAGGCTGGATGGTCGGCTGCTGGGTTGTCAGTTTTGTACTGCGGGCCGATGCCTCTCTGGTGGCGGGTGTCACGGCTGCGGGTTTGTGGCTGGTGGTGATGACCCTGACCTGGCGGCTGCCGATGATTCCTCCCGGCGAAATCGTTCACCACCGCAACTGGAAGCAGATCCTCGGCCTGGATGCGCTCGGACTGCTCATCCATCGGGATCACCGTGTCGTCTTCCTGACGGCGGCGTTGTACTGCATTCCACTTGCGGCGTTCTACCCCTACACTTCGCGTCAGTTGCACGATCTTGGCGTGCAGCAGATCTCCGCAGTCATATCGCTCGGCCAGACCACCGAGGTGCTGGTCATGCTCTTGCTGGCGGGAGTGATGGCACGTTTTCGGCTGAAGTGGGTCTTCCTTTCCGGCATCGCCATCTGTGTCGTGCGCTATACCTTCAACACGTTCAACACGCTGCCCACCGTGATGTTCGGCACCTTTCTGCACGGCTTTGCGTACACGCTCTACTTCATCACCACCCAGATCTACCTGGAAGAACGCATCGACCCAAAATGGCGGGTGCGCGCGCAGGCGCTGCTGGCCATGCTGATGGGCGGCGTGGGCAATCTCCTCGGCTATCTCGGCGGCGGCTGGTGGTATGCGTCCTGCACGGTCAACCACATCACCAACTGGCCCCGCTTCTGGTGGGGCGAGACAGCGCTCACCGCCGCCGTCTGTGTGTTCTTCGCCCTCGCGTATCGTGGGCGGGCGGCGAAGGCGTAGAATGGGTGTGGCGACAGCCCGCCCGTTTGCGAGCGTGTGGCAAAGACGACGGCTTGCGAGCGCCCCCCAGAGTCGGGCGGTTTGGCGAAGCTGTGTTCGTGTGATGGAGAAATCACACCATGAGCAATTGAAAACGGGTCCGAATCAATCTGTCCATTAACGCGGCTCTTCGCTGCGTTCCGCGAGAGCCGATTTGCTCCTGGAGAATGGGGGCGAAGGCCTTTTGAAGGGTGGGATGCAATGAGGCGGCAGTCCCCGCTGAGGCCAAGGATTCCAGGGACGCGCACAGCGCATCCCTACCATCCAGAGTGGCGCACGCCGCAGGACTGGTAGGGAACCGCTGTGCGGGTCCCAAGTTTCGGGTCTGTGGCATCGCAGGCACCAAAAAAGGTGCGCCGTCCTTGGCATAGGGAAAGGCAGGGAATGCCGTGCGTTGACGCAGGCACGACGCCTGCAGGGAATCTGGTCCTGCTGAGGAGGTGACCCGTATTCAACTGACTATGGTATCACACCCGCCAAACACACCCAACGTACTTTATGCCAGCCCTGCACGCACGAGCAGCGCCATGGCATCGGGATCGCGGCCCATGAAGTTCTGGAAGAGCTTCGCGGGGTCTTCGGAGTTGCCCTTGCTCAGGATCGTGTCGCGGAACTCGCGGCCCACGGTGGGATTGAGCACACCTTCCTGCTGGAAGCGGGTGAAAGCATCGGCATCCAGCACTTCGGCCCATTTGTAGCTGTAGTAGCCGGCGGCATAACCGACTGGGCTGCTGAACAGGTGGCCAAAACGCCGCGCCATGGTCGGCTGCTCGGTTTTGAGCTCCATGATGTAGCCTTTGAGAATGGAGCGCGCGAGTTTGTCGAGGTCCGCACCTTCATCCGTGGCGTGGTGCATGTGCAGTTCGAGATCGAGCTTGCCGAAGGCGAGCTGGCGCATGATGTCGCTGGCGCTGCGGTAGTTCTTGGCGGCCAGCATCTTCTTGAAGAGACGAGGGGGAATTGTTTCGCCGGTTTCATGATGGCGGGCGAAGAGGTCGAGGCTCTCACGCTCCCAGCAGAAGTTTTCCATGAGCTGCGAGGGCAGCTCCACGAAGTCCCAGTAAACGCTCACACCATTCAGAGACGGGATTTCCACATTGCCGCAGAGCTGGTGCAGCAGGTGGCCGAATTCATGGAAGACGGTGGTGACTTCATCATGCGTGAGCAGCGCAGGTTTGCCATCGACCGGCGGCGTCATGTTGCCGCAGATGAGGCCGAGGTGAAGGCGGCGGTCACGCTCTCCGCTGGGTGGCACACCCATCCTGAGATAGTTCATCCAGGCACCGCCGCGCTTGGAGTCGCGCGGATGCCAGTCGGCGTAGAAGGAGCCGATGTGGACGTCCTTCTCATTGCGCACCTCATAGAACTTCACTTCCGGGTGCCAGACCTCCACGGGGCCTGCTTTGCCCTGCCGGGTGCTGACGTTGGCTGGTGCCTCCTGGCCGGGCTCGACGTAAACGACTTCGCGGCTGACGATGCGCAGGTCGAAGACTTTCTCCGCCAGTTGGAACATGCCGGTGAGCACCCTGTCGATGGGGAAGAAGGGCCGCAGCTCTTCTTCGTCAAAATCGTACTTCGATTTGCGCTGCCGTTCGCTCCAGAAGGCCACTTCCCAGGGCTGAAACAGATCGACGTCCTGGTGGGCGCTGTCGGCGCGGAACTCCTGCAGTTCGATGGTTTCACGCTGGAAGGCTTCATGCACCCGTGCGTAGAGGTCCGTGATGAAGCGGAGGGCGCTCTGGCCGTTCTTGGCCATGCGATGATTCAGCACATGATCGGCGAAATTCGCCTTGCCCATGATTTGAGCTTTCTCATGGCGCAGGCGCAGGATGTTCCAGACGAGCTCGGTGTTGTCATGCTCGCCGCCGCGGCCGATGCCGCAGGAGCCTTCCCAGACCTGACGGCGGATGCCTTCGTCTTCGAGGTACTCCATGACTGGAATCATCGAAGGGGCCTTCAGCGTGAAGCGATAAACCGGCTGATCAGGCGTGCCGAGGTTTTTGGCCAGTGCATCCATCTTTGCGGCTTCGATCGCGGTTTGCGGCAGCCCCTTGAGACGATCCACGTCTTCGATGAGCAACTCCCACTTGTTCGTCGAGTCGAGCACGTTCTCGGAATACTTCTGCGTGTGCTTGGAGAGCTCGGCTTCGATCTCCTCCATGCGCTTCTTCTTTTCCGGCGGCAGATCGGCACCGGCCTCGATGAAGCCCTCCATGGCTTCCTGCAGGGCGCGTTTGCGCACCGGCGTGAGCTGCTTGGCCTCATCGGTCTTGCTGTAGGTGACAAACAGGTCCCAGAGATGCTCGTTGAGGGGGATCTTGGCGAAGAAGGAGCTGACTTCGGTCAGCATCTTGTTGTGCGCCTCACGCAGGGCGGGGGAGTTGCACAGGGAGTCGAGATGGGTCACCAGCCCCCAGGCTTCATTCAGTTCACGGGTGCATTCGTCGAGGCCGAGCACGACGGAATCAAAGTTCATCAGCTTGCCGCGGTCCTGATCAATGACGGCATCCAGATTCGCCTGCGCTTTTTCAAGAGCGGAGCGGATGTCGGCTTCGATGTGTTCGGGGGTCAGGGTGGACCAGCGGATGTGAAAGTCCTGGGTGAGGAAAGGGGCTGCCATGGTTGGGGCTTTTTTTCGCGGGCGTTTGGGGGGCAGGGAGTATGAAGCAAATGCGGGGGGGCTGCAAATGACATTGCCAGGTTGATCTTTGCTCAAACTGCTGCGCGAATTGACAAAGCGCCCGCGCTTCACAACATGCGCGCACCGTGTCCGACCCCTCCCCCCTTTACCGCACTCCCCTGCACGCCGTGCATGTGGAAATGGGTGCCCGCATGGTGCCCTTTGCCGGCTGGGACATGCCGGTGCAGTACACCGGCATCGTCGATGAGCACAAGGCTGTGCGGCAGAGCGTCGGCGTGTTCGACATCTCGCACATGGGGCAGTTTATCGTGAGCGGCCCCGGTGCCGAGGCCTTTCTGAACCGGGTGCTGACCAACAACATCACGAAACTGCAGCCAGGCCAGGGGCAGTACACCCTGCTGCTGAACGGACTCGGCGGCGTGATTGACGACCTCATCGCCTACCGCACCAGCGAGCGTGAATTTTACCTCGTCGTGAATGCTTCGCGCATTGATGCGGACTGGGCGCACCTCGAAACCCAGCTCAACAAGGATGATGAGGTGATGATGGCCAACGCGAGTGATTTCACCGCCGGTCTGGCCATCCAAGGCCCGAAGGCGCGCGAAGTGGCTGTAGCGGTCTTTGGCTCTGCCGCATCTTTTCCCGAGCACAACACCATCCTCGTCACCATGACCGACACCGGGCCGATGTGGCTCTGCGGCACCGGCTACACCGGCGAGGAGGGCTTTGAGTTTTTCATGCCTATGGAGACGGCGGAAACGTGGTTCCGCAAAATTGTGGCTGCCGTGAAGGCTGCCGGGGGCATGCCCTGCGGACTCGGCGCCCGTGACACGCTGCGGCTGGAAATGGGCTATCCGCTCAATGGCAATGATCTTTCGGAAGCGCGCACCCCGCTGCAGGCCGGGCTCGGCTTCTTCGTGGATCTGGACAAGGGCGACTTCACAGGCCGTGAGGCGCTCGTGGCGCAAAAAGCCGCCGGTTTGCCGGACAAACTGGCCGCCTTCCGCATGACCGGCGCGGCACCCCCACCGCGCCCGCATTACCCCGTGGCATTTTCCGGGGAGATCATCGGCGAGGTGTGCAGCGGCACGCAGTCTCCCAGTCTTGGAGCCGGCATCGGCATGGCCTACGTGCCGCTGAGCGCCGCCACGATCGGCAGCACCCTTGAAATCGAAATCCGCGGGCGGCGTTTCCCGGCGGAAGTGGTGAAGAAGCCGTTTTATCGCAAGCCCGTAGTCTAATTCCCAACTCACATCCCCATGAGCAACGTCCCCGACACCCTCCGCTACCGCGACTCTCACGAATGGATCGATCCCACCCAAAGCCCGTCTCCGGTCGGCATCACCGACCATGCGCAGGCGGAACTGACGGACGTGGTCTTTGTGGACCCGCCCAAAGTGGGCACCCAGGTCAGTGCAGGGCAGCAGGTGTGTGTGATCGAGTCCGTCAAAGCGGCGAGCGACATTTACGCTCCGGTGGCCGGCGAGATCGTGGCCATCAACGAGGCGCTGACCGGCGATCCGGGTCTCCTCAACCGTGATCCCTACGCCGGCGGCTGGATTTTCAAAATCCAGCCGTCGAACCCGGCGGAGTTTGAGGCGCTGATGGACGCTGCCGCCTACGGCAAGCACATCGCCTGAACTGGTGGCATGTTGAGCAGTTGACGCGGCATTTTTTTTGGCTGCATTGAGTGACAGATTCGTTACTCGTCACGGACTTTCGAACCATGCCTCACGAAGCATCCTCTTCCATTGCCTCTGTTCCCGCCGGTTTCCAGCTCAAGCCGATTGAAGCCTATCACCGCCGTCACCGCAGCTTTCCAGCCAGCGGCTGGATGGAGCGCATCACCAACCATCTACAAGACCTCGTCGAGGCGGTCATTGCGCATTGCTCCATTCATGGTGACCCGCCCATCTATGACTCTAGGCACTTCCCCTGGGTCAAGGGCGTTGAGGCAGACTGGCAGACGGTGCGCGCCGAACTCGACGCGGTGATGAAATACCGCGATGCGATGCCGAGCTTTCAGGACATCGTGAAAGAAGTCGGCATGATCCAGGGCGATGACCAATGGAAGACCTTCTTCCTCAAGGGCGTCGGCATGGACTGCACGGAAAACGCGCGCCACTGCCCGGAAACCATGAAGGTGCTGGCCAGGATCCCAGGCTGCACCACCGGCTTCTTCTCCATTCTTTCACCGCAGAAGCACATCCCGGGGCACCGCGGCCCGTGGGCGGGCGTGCTGCGCATGCATCTGGGGCTGATGGTGCCGGAACCGCGCAAGCATTGTCGCATCCGCATCGCTGACCAGGTTTATTCCTGGCAGGAGGGCAGCGCGATCATCTTTGACGACACCTATAATCATGAAGTCTGGAACGACACCGACGGCTATCGCGTGGTGCTGTTTGTGGATTTCGAGCGTCCGCTGCGCGCGCCGTTTAATTTTTTCAACCGTTGGGTCTTGAACTTGGCGGCGCTGGCACCGTTTTTGCGCGAAGCCAAAGGCAAGCAAAAGGACTCAGAGAAAAAATTCTGGGCGTTGTTTGGCAAGTGACACCGGCCCTCGGCGAGGTAGCGTGGAGGCCTCCCAAAACCGCTCCGATTTCGATGCCCACCCTTTTTTCCCGCCGTCACATTGGTCCCTCCGCCACCGAGGCGGAGAGCATGCTACAAACGCTTGGATTCAACACGCTTGATGCCCTCATCGACCAGGTGGTGCCGGAAGGCATCCGCGTGCGTGAGCCGCTCAATCTGGCACCGCCGCTGAGCGAGGAGCAGGCCCTGCGCCGCATGCGGCAGATCATGGGCCTCAACAAGGTCATGCGCTCCTTCATCGGGCTCGGCTACCATGACACCTTCACGCCGCCGGTCATCCAGCGGAACATCCTGGAAAATCCCGGCTGGTACACCGCCTACACGCCCTATCAGGCTGAGATCGCGCAGGGCCGTCTTGAGGCATTGATCAATTTTCAGACGATGATCCGCGACCTCACGGCGCTCGATGTCGCGAACGCCTCGCTGCTCGATGAGGGCACCGCATGCGCCGAGGCTCTGGGGCTGGCTGTAGCGCAGGTGGCGGGAGCCTCGCGCGTGTTTGTCTCGGACCAGTGCCACCCGCACAACATCGAAGTCGTGCGCACCCGCATGGACGCCCTGGGCATCCGCGTGGAGGTGGGGGATGTGCTGAAGTGGAAACACGACGGCACCAAGGGACTGGCCGCCGTGCTTGTGCAATATCCTGACACGCTGGGGGTCATTCATGATTTTGCCGAACTGGCAGCGGAGACCCATGAGGCGGGAGCGTTGTTCGTCGTCAGCGCCGATCTGCTGGCGCTCACGGTGCTGCGGCCGCCGGGTGAGTTCGGCGCGGACATCTGCGTGGGCAACAGCCAGCGCTTCGGCGTGCCGCTGGGTTTTGGCGGGCCGCATGCCGCGTTCATGGCGGTCAAGGATGCGCTGAAGCGCCGCCTGCCCGGACGCTTGATCGGTGTTTCCAAGGATGCCTCCGGCAGACCGGCGTATCGCCTTTCTTTGCAAACGCGGGAGCAGCACATCCGCCGTGAAAAAGCCACCAGCAACATCTGCACCGCGCAGGTGCTGCTCGCGGTGATGGCCTCCATGTATGCCGTGTATCACGGGCCGCAGGGGCTCAAAAAAATCGCGCACCGAGCACATGGCGCGGCGGTCTGGCTGGCAGGCGAGCTGCTGCGTGCGGGCCTGGACGTGCTGAGCGACGACTTCTTTGACACGCTCAGCGTGCGAGTGCCGAACGCTGATGACCTGCTCAAGCGCGCGCTGATCTTCGGCATCAATTTGCGCAAGATCGACGCCACCACCGTCAGTGTCGCCTTGGATGAACGTGTGAGTGAGGAGGAACTGCTCAACCTGGCCACCGCCTTTGGCATTTCCAAGCCGCAGCAGCAACCGGTGCTGGACAACGCCAATCCGCTGCACTGCTCCGCGCGGCACCACCGCACGTCTGCCTATCTGTCGCATCCGGTGTTTAACTCGTACCACTCCGAGACGGAGATGATGCGCTACCTGCACCGTCTGGAGTCGAAGGACATCGCGCTGAACCGCAGCATGATTCCGCTGGGCTCCTGCACGATGAAGCTGAACGCAGCGGCGGAGATGATGCCGCTGAGCTGGCCGGAGGTGAATGGCCTGCATCCCTTCGCGCCGCATGATCAGACGGAAGGCTACCGCACGATGTTTGGCGATCTCGAAGGCTGGCTGGCCGAGTGCACCGGCTTTGATGCCGTGTCCTTGCAGCCGAATGCAGGATCTCAGGGCGAATACGCCGGCCTGCTGGCGATCAAGCGTTTCCACGCCGCCCGTGGCGAGGACCACCGTGATGTCTGCCTCATCCCCACTTCGGCGCATGGTACGAATCCTGCCAGCGCAGTGATGTGTGGCTTCAAAGTGGTGCCGGTGACGTGTGACAACCAGGGCAACATTGCCGTCGATGATTTGAAAGCCAAGCTGGAGGCGAGCAAAGACAAGGTGGCCGCACTGATGGTCACCTATCCTTCCACGCATGGCGTGTTTGAAGAGTCCATCGTCGAAATCTGCCGGCTAGTGCATGAGTACGGCGGCCAGGTGTACATGGACGGTGCCAACATGAACGCGCAGGTGGGGCTGACCTCGCCGGGGCGCATCGGCGCAGATGTGTGCCATCTGAATCTGCACAAGACCTTCTGCATTCCGCATGGTGGTGGCGGGCCGGGCGTCGGACCCATCGCGGTGGCCGCGCACCTGCGTCCGCATCTGCCGGGGCACCATACGTGGCAGACAGACCGTCGTGAAGGGGCGGTGTGCTCCGCCCCCTGGGGCAGCGCCAGCATCTGCACCATCTCATGGATGTACATTGCGATGATGGGGCCGCGCCTCGCTGACGCGACCAAATACGCTATCCTCAATGCCAACTACATTGCGAGGAAACTCGAAGCAAATTTCCCCACGCTGTACAAAGGCTCCAGAGGTTTTGTCGCGCACGAGTGCATCCTCGACTTCAGTCATTTCCACAAGGTCACCGTCGAAGATGTGGCGAAGCGGCTGATGGATTTTGGTTATCATGCGCCGACGATGAGCTGGCCTGTTTCCGGCACGCTCATGATCGAGCCCACCGAGAGCGAGAGCCAGGCGGAGATCGACCGCTTCTGCGAGGCAATGCAGTGCATCCATGCGGAGATGATCGGCGTGGAATGTAGCCAGTATCATCCCACCGACAACACGCTCAAACAGGCCCCGCACACCGCCGCCTTCGTGATCAAAAGCGACTGGCCGCATGCCTACACGCGTGAGGTCGCCGCCTTCCCGCTACCGTGGGTGCAGGACTCCAAGTACTGGCCGCCGGTCTCGCGCATCGACAATGTCTATGGGGACCGCCACCTCATCTGCACCTGTGTGAGCGTGGAAGAAGCCGCTGCAAGTTGAGGGCTGCGGGAGCGTTTCACGACGCATCATGAAACTGCTCCTGTCCGCCGTCCTTGCCGCGCTCGCCTTTGTCTCCAGCATTCGTGCTGCGGATGCGCCACGTCCGAACATCCTGTTCATCATCTTTGACGACTGGGGCTGGCAGCATGCGGGTGCCTACGGTTGTGACTGGGTGAAGACACCGAACTTTGACCGTGTGGCGAAGGAAGGGGTGCTGTTTAAAAACGCTTTCACCTCCAATCCGAAGTGCAGCCCCTGCCGCGCCACGATCCTCACAGGTCGCAACTCCTGGCAGCTTGAGGAGGCCGTCTGCCATGGCGGCATCTTCCCGCCGAAGTTTGCCGTGTATCCCGACCTCCTCGAAAAAGGCGGCTACACCGTGGGCCTGACCGGCAAGGGCTGGGGGCCGGGAGAATTCAAACTCGATGGCCGCACGCGCAACCCTGCAGGGCCGGCGTTTGATGAGTTCAAGCAGGAAGTTCCAGCGAAGGGGATCACGACCACAGACTATCCGCGCAACTTTGGAGCCTTCCTGGCGCAGCGCGACAAAGCGCAGCCCTTCTGCTTCTGGATGGGCTTCAAAGAACCGCACCGTGCCTACGAGCTCGACTCCGGCGTGCGTCTCGGCAAGAAACTCGAAGACGTGAAGGTGCCCGGCTACCTCCCTGACAACGCCACGGTGCGCGGTGATCTGGCCGACTACGCCATCGAGGTGGAATGGGGTGACAGGCAGATCGGGCAGGCGCTCGACCTGCTGGAGAAGTCCGGTCTGCTGGAAGACACAATGGTCATCGTGACTTCGGATCACGGCATGCCATTTCCACGGGTGAAGGGGCAGATTTATGAAGACGGCTACCACCTGCCTTTGGCCATGCGCTGGGGGAAGGGGATCAAGCCGGGGCGTGTCGTCGAAGATTTTATCAATGTGCGCGATCTTGCGCCGACCTATCTCGAACTCGCCGGACTGCCGAAGCATGAGCAGATGAGCGGCAGCAGCCTGGTGAACATTCTGCGCAGTGACAAGAGCGGTTTCATCGAAGACCGCAAAATCATACTGGCTGGCAAGGAGCGCCACGATCTGGGCCGGCCGAACGACTGGGGCTATCCTGTGCGCGCCATCCGCACGCCCGAGTTTTTCTACAGTCACAACTACCACCCGGAACGCTGGCCTGCCTGCAATCCCGAAACCGGCTACGGCAACTGCGATGATGGCCCCACGAAAACTTGGATCGTGGACAACAAGGGGCTCTTCTATGACCTCGCATTCAACTACCGCCCGGATGAGGAGCTCTATAATATTGCCCAAGATCCCGAGTGTCTGAAGAACCTCGCCACGGACCCGCAGTTTGCCGCGAAGAAACAGGAGCTGCGGACGCAGATGGAGACCATCCTCAAGGAAGAAAAAGATCCGCGTGAACTCGGCAACGCGGCGATCTTTGACACCTACAAGTACCTGGGCAACCGCAGCACGAAAGGCTATGCAGAGTGGGAGGCACGCCAGCGCGGTGTGCCGCTGCCTGAAGCGCCCAAGAAGAGGGGCAAAAAGGCCGCGGACGAGTGAGATGATGAACTCGACTTTGGCGCATTTGCGGCGATAGCAGCCGCATGCGCCTCCTGACTCTGCTCCTGCTGTTCGTTTCCTGCGGTTTGCCTCTTCTCGCTGCTGACAAAGCGGCCACTCCGGAGGTGCTGGTCGCTGAACTCTACAAGTCGGAGAAGAAAAAGGCGTCGCCGTTCTTCCAGTCCAAGAACCGGGCGCTGGTGGACCACTACTTCGCCAAGGAGCTCGGTGATCTCCTCTGGAAGGACACCATTGACTCCAAAGGCGAAGTCGGCGCAATCGATGGCGATCCGCTCTACGATGCCCAGGACATGGAGATCAAAGACTTCGTCATCCATCCAGCCAAGACCGACGAGGGCAAGACCACTGTTCTGGTGACGTTTGTGAACTTCGAGGAAAAGAAGCGCATCATCTTCCACTGCGTGCAGCAGGGCGGCGCATGGAAGATCAGCGACATCCAGTACACCGACTATGCGCTGCTGAAACTGCTCAAGGACGGCGCAAAGTAGCCCTGTTCCTGCGGAACAGGTGAGCCCTTGTTGTACCGCAACAAGGCTACTTTGCTTCTTTCGGCGCTTCTGGCGGACGGCGGAACTTGCTGCCACCTTCCGTGCTGGTGCCACCGGAAGTGGGGACCTCGCCTGACTTGGCATCGCGTGCCTTCATGGCCGCTGCCCGTTCATCGGGATCAAGGACGCCGTTCTTGTTGGTATCAAATTTTTCCAGGAGCCGCGCCATCATCGGACCGCCTTTGGCATCGGGTGCGCCGCCCTTTGGGCTGCCGCCTTTACGTTCCTGCATGGCCTTCATGGCGGCGGCTTTTTCATCCGGGTCCAGGGTGCCGTTTTTGTTGGCGTCAAACTTCTGCAGCAGCATCTCCTTGAACTTCTCGCGGCCTGGGCCGCCGGCACCCGCACCTGCGGCACCGGGGCGCTTTTTGGGGGCGTCTTCGGCATGGGTCAGAGAGACACTGAGTGCGAGAGCGAGGAGGAAGGTAGGCAGGAGTTTCATGGCCGTGGTGAGTGCAGGCGGTTCAACACCGGAGCCGGGGAAAAAGTTTCGCGGCATCTTTCCACGCAGCGCGGCTTGCCCTTTGGGCCGAAACCCGTTACTCTCACAGCGGGTCGGCCGGAGTGATCGCTGGTGTTCTTGCTGCAAGGCGGGGATGCCAGAGGAAAGTCCGGACACCACAAGGCAGCATGCCACGTGAAAGCGTGGGGGCTGCGGTGCAAGCCGCAGTCACAGACAGTATCACAGAAAACAAACCGCCTGCGCGCAAGCGCGGGTAAGGGTGAAACGGCGGGGTAAGAGCCCACCGCCCCAACCGCGAGGAAGGGGGCACGACAAACCTCATGCGGTGCAAGACAGAACAGGAGAAAGGCCCGCCTGGCCGCAAGTCCCGCAAGGGATGGATGCCTCCGGGTAATAGTCGCTCCACTGCGCAAGCAGGGGCAGGCTGAGTGATCAGCCTGACAGATAAATGATCACAGCCAGGTGCCGAAGGGCATCGGGGACACAGAATCCGGCTTATGAGGGCCGATCCACAATGAAGGCGTCGGGAGCGATCCCGGCGCCTTCGCCTTTCCTGACGCTCACTCCTGGCGGATTCGCACCCTACCTCAGCTGCCGAAAAGCGCGCTTTCTGGAGAGACTTCTAAACCTCGTTGCCATTTAAGTGGAGCCGGGCATAGTCCGGCTTGGATCTTAGGCACCCGTAGCTCAGTGGAGCAATAGATGGATTTATAATCGGCTGGTCGCAGGTTCGATCCCTGCCGGGTGCACCACTCGGTATCAATGAGTTATGAGCTTTTCGCGTGTTGCGATTTTTGTCACTCGGACATTAATCGGACACTTTTGGGGCTAATCCCGCTGCATGTGCTGCAAGGTATCCCCAAGGTTTCCCTGAGCTTTTCGGCGCGGTCGCGGTTTGCCGTGGCTAAGGTTAGGCAAAGGGTTTCAGCGCTTCTGTCAAGGTTTCCTCAAGGTTTTCGGGCATCGCCTCCAGATTCATGGCGTTGGGAGGCAGGCGGGCCGTTCAAGTGTCAAGGTTGCCTCAAGGTTTCCACAAAGGGTTCAGGTTGTGTTCAGAGTTTGGCAGCTACGCGCCAGCTCCTCACCTCTCTGAGACGTTGGATGATGGCGCTAACGGTTCGCGGCATTGGCTCATCTCGCGGCACATCACCGTCATGGCGTGCATATTGCCATGCACGGGCGGCCTTCACGTCGTTGTGGCGTTTCAGGCGGCTAGCACTGGCAGCGGCGGCATTACGCTTCAGAGCGCGAGGATAGGCGTGCTGATAAACATCCGTCGTGCATGGTAGGCCCATGCCTCTCGCTGTAAGCCAGCGGCTCCCACGGTGCATAGCACAAGTGGAGAGCATGGCAAAACGGGCGTGCTTGAAGCTGATTTGCTTCTCGATCTGCCAGCGATACGGCGGCAGTTTGCTGCTCATGCACACTCCCAGTATCCAATATCCGAATGATATTCTACTTCTTTGTTGCACGAGTACGCCATAGGCGGCAAAAACGACACCGTGAAGACAAAAACACGTGATATTCCCGTCAAAGTGTCGGCTATAAAGCTGCTGACAAACCTCACGATCTGTGAATGATCTGCAATGTTCGCCCAACTCAACATGCCGTCTGTGATCCAAGAAGCCTTACAATCTCTGCTCGCAGAGGGCTTGATGCCAGGAGTGAGCCTCTGGGGAGCCTCGTTCTCACCGTTCGATAAGACTACCGAGTTCGTAGCCTTTCGTCTTCACGGATGGGAGGGCACACAGATTCAGATTGGCGCTTCAGACGTCATCGCTTTTAAGGCTACAGTCCCCGCTTGGCAGTATGAGGAGGATGGGGTCACTTACGATGAGCCCGAGACCGTTCAGGATCACACATTCCGGTTCCTCACGATTGAGCCATTGGATAGTCGAGATTTGAGCATCGCTGCGACATATGAGATAGCACTAGGCACCGTCGAAGGCATAGATCTGTTGTATGCCAGCTACGAGATTCCATTTTCCACCGGGACTGAGGCACGTTGGGTCGTTGCCGGTCTTCGTGTGCGGATGGCAGAGGGCTACTTCGGCGAGCACGAGGCCTCCTTTGCCATTATTCAGAGGCGACCAGATGACAGGATTCGTATTGGTCCGGCAAGCCAGATCATCAGTGACTTACCACCACACTTCGAGCCGGTTTCCCCATGAGCACAACCACCGCACTAACCTGGGCGAACAAAACGGATGCAGGCAACGGCTCGTATGGCATCTGTCGTGTCAGCAACGTCTTGCGCTCGCCGTCGCCTGATCCGAAGCGTTCGCCCAACCCAAAACGTCACTCGCGATGCTGACTCAGATACTCAGGGACACCGCCGCCATTTTGAGAGACCGAGACATTGAGGTTGCTACCGGCGTTGGTGCCCCGCTTATCGAAGCCCGTCTTGCCCAGCTTGAGGCATCTCATGGCTTCCGGCTACCCGAGGAGCTGCGCAGCATCTATCTGACCGTTGGAGACGGCCTGCATCTGTCGTGGGAGCACGAGGACATCGGAGGTATGTT
>Ga0209400_1001393_pt1 | contig 19491 bp, 17 predicted proteins | sample M_130807_EF_Meta_FD_187313 | JGI IMG/M metagenome (GOLD analysis project Ga0209400, IMG submission 187313) | Freshwater microbial communities from Lake Montjoie, Canada to study carbon cycling - M_130807_EF_MetaG (SPAdes) (version 2) | ecosystem: Environmental > Aquatic > Freshwater > Lake... | reverse complement strand
TAAAACTGCTACGCTTTAGCTCCTTGCGCATCAATGCAATTACCTGAGTTTCTGTTTGGCCAAATTGTGAAAAAATCGCTTCGAAGGGTGTTCTGTCTTCCCAAGCCATTTCAATGATGCGATCTATGTCGACTTGTTCCATTTTTTATCGTGATTTCAAACCCATTTCCTAAACACGAATTTGAGATTATTGTTTAGATGTGTACGCTATTTTTGAATTTCCCCCCTCCATGAGATTCAGGGACAGGGGGACAGGGAAAAATCTATTTTTAAATACTAAATGTAACTTTAGCACGTTACGAGTCCCTCAACAAATTCTACCGTTATTCAACAATGTAACGCATCAAAACGTAGGTACCTGAGGAGGATTGAACGATGATTTTTAGGTCGCCAGAAACCATTGGCGTGTAGCGCTCAATGTAATTCCCGTTGTTTCGCTTGAGCGGTTTCCAAATTTGGTTTTCATCAAGTAAGAAGAATTTCAAATCGGGTTCGTTGCATTCGATTTCAAATTCAATCGGTTTTCCAATGGTTAAGGTGCGTTCTTTCGGTGCTTTCCGTATGCTGTATTCTCCGTCCACAGGAAACATAATAGGTAAAATGATGGGTTTCTTGGTCTTTAATTTTGCCAAGATTTCCTCTGCAGTGAGAAACCCTTGTCGAAGATAATCTGGAGATACATCTGGTAAACTTTCGAAATCTTCCAAGGTTATTTTTTGGGTGGTAAAGAGCTCCATCGGATTTTCTGGGTAATGGGTAAAAACGGCCTGCTCCGGCGAAACATTAAACCAATGATCATTGAATTCTTTGATGGATTTTAGCCGTCCCTTCTTGTCTTTTACTCCGCCTCCTTCTCCCCAAGTCGCATCGAAGATCCGCCAAGCGTTGTCAATTTTTACCGCGTTCCAAACATGGTTTGATTCACTGAAATGATCTCCCTCCTCATAGTTAATTCCCTTTGCATAACCTACGATTGAGATGGCTTCGATGCCCGTGTTTTTTGCAATGGCTTCGAATAAATCAGCATACCCAGCACACACAGCCACCCTTGATTTTAGTACCCCCTCCGCAGAATTATCTCCGAAATTATGTGAATTGTACCCCTTGTCGTTGTAGGAAATGTTATCCGTTAACCAGACATAAACCCCTCGTGCTTTCTCGAGGTCGGTTTTTGCACTTCGGTTAATGTAGGCCGCAATGCTCTGAATGCTGTTCTCTTCATGGTCTGGACAATTTCGAATGTAGGCATCGAATTCGTTGAAGGGTTTGTTTTCATTCGTTTTTAGGGGTTCAGCTGCCATGTAAATGTTGGCAAAAAGGAGGCAAAAAAAGAGGGTTCTCATAGGCGGTTTGTTTAGGAGTACAATGCTCGTTTCGGTTTTGGTAACAGTTTTTTTTCTGCGCGCCAACCTCTATTTTTCCGTAACCTTTGAAGCGGTTTGCATTCACCTTACAACTAAATTTACCCTATGAAAAAAAATCTTTTTAATTGTTTGTGTTTTTTTCTGCCGATGTTTTGTGTGCCCGTCACTGCCCAAACCGTCGTTGATGTTGAGACCAACGTCTATGCCTGCGTAGCGCTCGACAATACCCTTTGGATGGCTGAAAACCTTAGGGTGAAAACCTTTCGAAATGGAGATTTAATGTTCCAAGCACAAAGTGCGGACGATTGGATTCGAGCCAGTGAGAACAAAGAACCGGCATGGTGTTATTATGAAGATGAAAATGGCATGGATGTGAATACAATCCTCTACAATTGGTACGCAGTTACCGATGCCAGAGGCATTGCCCCCTTGGGTTGCCATGTTCCCGATGTTGCAGAATTTGCAAGCTTGGTTAAAAGCGCGGGTGGCATCTTTTCCGCGGATGAATTTCTTATGTCTGACAACGGGTGGGAGGGTAATACAAAAGACCGTTCTTCGGAGGCCAGTGGGTTTGATGCCTATCCCGTAGGAAGCCGATACGCTGCATTGGGTGCCTCCTTTTATTGGAACGATGGCAAAAGTTTTGGGAAGTACACAAATTTTTGGACAACGAATTCCTTGAACAACAAAAGAAAAAGCCAGCACGCGCATCGAATCGGGTTGAGTTTTGACAGGGACCACGTCATAAATGATTTTGAGTTGAACCGTTTTACAGAACACGAGCTAAACCTCAAGGGAAATGGATATGCGGTTCGTTGCGTGGTAGACAAACCTCAATAGCAGAAGAAAACCTGCAAAACGCAACAACTTCAACCCGTTTGGTTGAAACGCACTGCATTTACCAATCATTTGTTATCCGTTTGAGCCCCAAAGTCAATGCAAGACGAACTGCCAGCTGAGGTAGTTTAACCCTTACCCAATTTACTCTTTTCTAAAATACAATTTGCATCCGAAGGATTCGGTAAGGGGAACGCTTACGGGTTCGTTTTTTAACAAGGATTCCACCGCGTCTTGAATGAATGAATGCGCCATTTCAGGGTGTTCTCCGTTGTCGTCCAATGCGCCTTGGTATTGTACCACCCAATTTTCTTGAACCTTCCAAATGACAAAAGCTTGTGGGTTATGCGTCGCGTGAAACATTTTTGCCACCGATTGTGTGTAATCGTACAAATAGGGAAAGGTATACTTCTCCTTTTTGGCTTTCTTTTGCATCAAAACGAATTTCTCCTCGTCATACACCAAGGTATCCATAGAATTGATGGTCAGCAATACCACATCTTTTTTTGCATACATTTCATGAAGTTGTTTCAAGCGTTCTGTGTAGAGTTTCGCGAAGGGACAATGGTTACAGGAAAATACGATGATAAATCCCTTGGCCTTCGGGTAATCGCGTAAGGACACCATTGAATGATCCACATTTAACAGAGAGAAATCTTCGATTTTATTTGAAAAAGTGGGCTGTGTAACTTGTGAAAACCCAATGAAATAGACAGAGAATAGGATAGCCACAAAAAGGGCGCGCATCATTCCACAATAAATTTCCGTGTGGTTTCAACCTTTGTTTTCGGTTCTGTAAAAATCAGATAATAGACCCCAGAAGCAAGTCCTTCTATTGAAATCCCTTGCGTGATGTCCGGTTGTGGCAACATCCTAACTGTTTTGCCGACTGCATTTAGAATCTTTACATAATAAGGTTTAGGAAGTTCTTGGTTTGAATACAAGAAGATTTTTCCATGAGCGGGATTGGGTACTACGTTAAAATCCAAGGATTCTGCATTGTTCTCTTGTAATCCGCTTCCGTTATCGGTAACGACAAACTGTCCCATCATCCCCTCGTCCTCATGTAATGCAATGTGACAGTGGTACATAAACGGGTGTTGGCTGTCCGCATAGTCCTCAAATTTCGCGATGAATCTTACGGTTTCTTGTGCTTTTACCAATACCACATCTTTCCACCCTTGTTCATAGGCTGGGGGCGCAACGCCATTTCTCGTAAGAATGTAAAATTCTACGTCGTGAATGTGGAAGGGGTGACCAAAGTTGGAGGTGCTTTTCAATTCCCATATTTCTGTGTTGTTCAAAGGGACCGTTTTGTTAATCGTGTTGATGTTGAACAACGCATGACCGATAACAAACGCAGTGGGACCGGTTGTTCCCGCCACACCATTGCTGTCGGTAAGGGTGATGACGCGTGTGATGTTGGCACTTGCTTCCGCAGGGAACACATTGGTCGTTAAGGTCGCTGGAATGCTCGTGATTGGATTGGCCGTTTGACTTCCTACGTTTAAATGCAGAATTTTAAAGTCTGAATGTTGAAGGAAATTGGCAAAGGGACCATTGGGAAATTGATCTCCGCCTGGAATGTTCTGTGCCAAAGAAGCGTTGTAGGCCTTCATGTCGAAGTTTGTGCCAGATTGACCCGTACAGTTCACCAAAATCTCAATGCGTTCTCCTGCATTTAGAAGGTATCTCGTCAAAGGAACCGGACTGTTGAGCAATCCTCCGTCAGAAGTGATGACCGAAAAGCTGCGGTTGTCGCTGAAACCAATGTTGTATGAACGCTCAATGGCACCATTAAGGATGCGAAGTCGCACAACTTGGGCAGGGATTGTGGTTTGTGGGCGTAAGGTTCCGTTCACCATCATGCTGTCACCGTAAGGTACGACGCTGAATTGGTTGGAAACAGAAAAATCCCTGTCTGTTAGTACCAAGGGAATGTCGTCCACGCCATATTTTCTTGGCAAGGCAAGTGCTGATTCGATGGGGTCTCTAACGATGATCAATCCACCGATGCCTTTGGTCACTTGTTCCATGGTCATCTCGTGTAAGTGCGGGTGAAACCAGTACAACCCAGCGTTGTTGGTCACTTTCCAATAAGGTTGCCATATCGTCCCTGGAGGGATGATTTGGTGAGGACCGCCATCCATAACCGCAGGAAGGTGCATGCCATGCCAATGTATGGTTGTAGAATCGTTGAGTTGGTTATTCACATTCATATGAACGGTATCCCCTTTTTGAAAAAACAAGGTAGGACCCCAAATTTTCCCATTGATTCCCCCTGTGATGGTTTGGTTTCCTGTGGGAACGATTTGCGCAAAAGTATCCCGAATGTTGAGGTTAAAAACCGTACCCGAAAGCGTATCCGGAATCCAAAGGTTCTGGTAGGCTTGGGAAAAAGAAGTTCCTTGGGCGACCCAAAGGACAAGACTAAGAAGGATGATTTTTTTCATGGTTAAATTTATAAGCTTTTGTTGTGTAAAATTTATTGCTTGATGAGTTTATGACAAGCTGCGTGACCTCCAGATTGGATTTTCACAAAGTAAACCCCCGAAGGCACATTCGAAACATTTACCTGTGTATCGGCTCCGATCATTGAAGCATTGAGTGTCAGCATACGCCCTTCGTTATCGAACAATTGAATTTCGGTGGGAAGTACATTTTGTATCGTGAAGAAATCGCGGGTAGGGTTGGGTTGGATTTGAAAGTATTCATTGTTTGTCTCTTCCAAGCCTACACCGATGCCAGCCAATTCAGTCCATGTGAATGTTTTCGGCATGCCAAGCGTATCAAATGTCATTTCTGCAATCGCAATTTTACCGCCTTTGCCCAACCAAGAATAGCTATGGGAAGTATCAGAACTTGTACTTACCAAACTCCATGTGGGAGGAAAAATAGGCAGCGCCCAAACCGAATCTACAGAAATTTCCATGGTATGCACGCGAAGTACATTGTAGGTGCCATGAGGGGTGGTTAGGAGTCCCCAAGCATCGGTGGTGTCTTTCACAATTGAAGACCTTTTGAAATTAATTTGGTTTAAGATTGGGTTGATGGCAGCGCCAGGCACGGTAACGTCTAGGGCATAAGCATCGGTAAAACTTGAACCAAAAGTCCTTGGGAACTGGTGCAGTGTTAAATCAGGGGAAAAGGGTGCGTTGATGTTTCCCGTTCCTAACAAATCTCCAGATAGACCTTGCGTTGTAAAGCTTTGTGCGGATTTATTGAAGTATAGGTAGCTTGCATTGTCGTTGGTCATGGCCATGTTTGAACTTCCAAACTGATTGCCATTGGGGGTTGAGGCTACAGAAACCACGTTGGTGTATTCAGAAATCACATAATTGCTAAGCGCTGTGAAATTCCATACTTGATTGGGTCCACTTGCACCAGGACCGGGAAGTACCGACAGGGTATCTGATTTACGAGGAATGTAATCGCCCACAGAAGGCATGTCACTTTGGTCGATGGTGATTTGTGCGAATCCAGAAAAACTGAATAATACACAAAGAATGGCGTAGGTTTTTTTCATAGTTGGTTTTTGCGAACTAAAGTTACACAATTTTTCTAAAGGTAACAATGAAAATTCCTTAGGCTGTTAAGCGTACTGTTGCAATTAGGGTTTTCAAGCGTTGAAGTTGCTCCTGACTTACTTGGCATAGGAAATAACTCTGGTCTTTGTTCCCATCGAGCCCACTCAATAACCCATGGGTTCCATCTTCATGAATGAGCTTACGGCAATAGTGTCCTGTAGCTACATAGTCTGCGCCAAGGGCAAGGGCTTCCTTTAAAAACACATCGAATTTAATCTCTCGGTTGCAGAGTACATCGGGATTGGGAGTTCTACCGGCTTCGTATTCGCGAAACATGTAATCTACGATGCGGTCTTTATATTGTGCACTTAAATCCACCACTTGAAAGGGAATTCCGAGGTGTTGCGCTACAAGTAAGGCATCGTTCGCATCATCAATCCACGGACAGTCGTTGGAAAGGGTAACCGTTTCATCGTGCCAATTGCGCATGAACATCCCAATGACCTGGTAGCCTTGTTGAATTAAAAGGTAAGCAGCCACACTGGAATCCACCCCACCAGAAAGACCAACAACCACGCGTTTCATGGGGTAAAGGTAGGGAAATATAAAGTCAGTCTAATTTGGTTATACAAAAAGTATGTACATCCTATATCTATAGCATTTCATCCAGCAACGTGTTGGAATTGAATTACTAAAATCAAAGAATTAATTCTATGAACTTATTTTCATATCTAATCAATTCGATTCTTTCTAACTTTCAGAAATCAAATTAAATTTGCAATCGAAAAAGGAGCTTTTACACCTTACCATTTAAACTGATTAATATGAATAGACTAATAACTGTAGTAAAATCAACCCTTCTTGGTTTTTTTGTTTTGAATCTAATCTTATCCCTTATTATGTACATCGATTGTGCAATTGAAGGAAAAGAAATGCCATGGGAGTATCTTGGCTTTGTGAGCCTTTATGGAATAATTGTAAGCATAATCCTGGGTTATATGGATCGGCCTGTACTCGAAAAACGCTTGCTTATTGGTGTTGCCGTTACGGCCATCGCATTGTTAATTATTGGAATTTTTATTGGAAATCAAGTGTTGCTTATGCAATCATTCTATGTGTTATTTGGTATTAATATTGGACGACTTTTTGTCGTATTTATAGATATATTATTAAATAAGAAGAAAAATTGAACTAGAATCTTAAAAACTTTTTTGGAAAAAAAATATCAAGTCATCGTGTTCGCGATGTGTCATTTTCGTAAATTATAGTTAGGATAAAAGTGACTTAACTATAAAATGCATCTTTTCTGTAAAAATATTCATCCTATTGTATTCGTGAACCTAGCCTTAGTTTAAGGCGCAGGACACCGGTTTATTAAGTGATCCACCATGAATGGTTGTAATAATTTACAATTTTTAAGGTATATTTGAAATTAATTTTTTAAAAAAACCGAATTATGAGTGAAAGACGCCTAGGTTCTAGAAATGCTATAGTGTCCTCTAAGGTGCTTACAAATAGTTTATATGTAGGGTTTTTTGTGGCCTTTTTAGGAGCCGCGTTTAAAATGTTGCATTATCCCTTCTGCAACGAACTCCTGATTATTGGATTACTAGCAATTGCTGTGTTTTATATTTTAGCCTCATTTTCAGACCATGGCGATTTGGATAAAAAAGGCTATGTTCTCGTTACTGTATTTTGTTTGTCCATGGGCCTATTCACTATTGGCTTAATATTTAAATGGATGCATTGGCCATGGGGAAAAGAGATGTTGATAATTGCGATTATGACCTTGGGTATTTATTATACATTGAAAGCCTTCTTGTTTTCTATCCCTGGGAAAGCAGATAATCTACTTCGCATGACGTTTTTTATAGCCTTTTCTATTTTTATAGTTTCACTCTTGTTTCAAATTCAGAATTGGCCTGGAACAGAGGTAATGAAAGGCACGGGATATTTAGCCTTGATGATTGCAGTGCTAGTTCAATTTAGAATGTTACACACCAAAGGCACATGGTTACTGAATATTGCTACTCCTGTTGGTTTTTCGGCATTAATTCTCTTCATCTTGGCTACCTTATTTCGTTTAGATTCCAGTATTCCCCGTACAGCGTTAGAGCGTGAATTCATTAATTATGAAATGATGGACCAACGTATGGCTAATGAAGTAGCGTCTGCGGCTTCTCTCACTCCTGATTCTCTTAATGAGATCACTAACAAAATTGATATGGTGACAGCCGATTTTATAGATAAAATTGATGAGGTGAAAACTCAATTGTTACAACTTGATGATAATCAGCAAAAACAAAGTTTTATTACTCAAAGCAACCCATTGTTGCCACAGAAAATTTCAATTAGAGATTTGTTTGGGCTAGAACGTTTTAATGGTTCCGATGTCTTAATTGAAAAGCGAAATTCAATTGTTTCTTCCATTGAATATTATCAATCAACCATGAAAACGTTATTAGCTAATTCAGAGAATCAGTTTTTGAAAGACTTAACATTTGATGGAATGATAACGAATTTTGAAATTGAAGAACTCAATAGAGAATCGAAAGATCAGCATTATTTAGTTTTTTCTATGAACATTTCATTATTAAATGAACTTTCTGCCTTGCAGTATGAAGCATTAAAGAATAGAACCTTGATCTTGAGTGTTTTAAAATAACAGGGTTGAGGTTGTTGGACTAGTCAATTGAGTCTAACAAGCCTCTACACATTTCATCCCATCAATCGCTGCTGACACAATTCCTCCAGCGTATCCTGCCCCCTCTGCACACGGGTAAAGATTAATGATTTCCACGTGATGCATCCGTTCTTTGTCCCGAGGAATCAAAACAGGTGAGGAAGTTCTCGATTCCGGCGCATGAACTACGGCATCGTTGGTAAGAAACCCAGGCATTTTCTTGTCAAAGGCCTGAAATGCCTTCTGTAGACGTTTGGCCACAAGGGGCGGTAATACTTCGTCAAGTCGAACACTTTCTATTCCCGGTGTATAACTAGAACGTGGAAAATCTTTTGATTTTCGTCCCTCAACAAAGTCCAGTAAACGCTGTGCAGGAACTTTTTGATTATTTCCTGTAGCGTCGTGGCATAACTTCTCAACTTCTTGTTGGAATGTTAAGCACACAAACGGATCCTCAGGGTTTTCAAAATCTGTTGGATCAATGGAAACTACAATTCCTGAATTCGAATAGGGATTGTTGCGTTTAGACGGTGACCATCCATTGGTTACGACTTCGCCATTTGCAGTAGCACAAGGTGCAATGATACCCCCCGGACACATGCAAAAGGAGTAAACACCGCGTCCATCGATTTGCTCTACCAAACTATAAGAAGCCGGAGCTAGATATTCGTCGTTTAATCGCCCGTGATATTGCATTTGGTCAATCAAGGCTTGTGTATGTTCTACGCGCACCCCCAAGGCAAAGGGTTTTGCCAAGACTTTAATTCCCGTTTGATGCAACAAATAAAAAATATCTCTCGCAGAATGACCCGTAGCTAATATTACTTGTTTTATGGGTGTCTGTTCACCATGGTTGATCTCCAAGTGACTGATTTTGTTATCAGTTCTTGTTATCCCGGTTAATTTAGATTCAAAGTGAATCTCGCCGCCCTGTTCAATAATGAAGTTCCGAATATTCTCAATGATTTTAGGCAGTTTATTTCTTCGCAGATGTTCCTTCATGGATGAACTGAAAGCGATGAGTTGCCTCGAATAGCTTTGCGTTTCTGCCTCCGTTAACCCCATGGACGCTAGTAAACTGGATAAATTTCTTGAATCATTCACAACCGCTCCCCACAATTTTCGGCCTTCCCACCAACGGTCATAGGCAGTATTCGTACGAAAAACAAGCAGAAGGGAAATGACAAAGCCTAAAAGTGAATACACCGCCGTTAGGTTTTTTAAAACGGAACTGGAAGGAAAAAAATGCAACTCCAACGAAGTGATGATTGCAGTAAGAATGGCAATGTAAATGATCTCCTTCCATAGAATGCGAATGGTATCACTCTTGTGCAAGGAGAAAATGAATCCTAACCAATTTTTGGGATTGTAATTTATCATTTTTTGGTCCTTAAATCAATTTTTTCGGAAAGCTAAGCAATTTTTCTAAACCTGAATATCCCCATTCCAAGGATCGTAAAGAGCACCGTTGCAAAGATGAGATGGGCGGTCTGTACAAGTCCGGGTAAGTCAAAATAGGCCAGTAAAACCCCAGCAAACAATTCAATCGCGAGGGTGACGAAAGCCCAACGAACCATGCGGATTTTTGGCCCTTTTTCATTCTTAACGCCCAAATAAACCAGCAAGACCAAGACCAACCAACTGAAACTTCGATGAATCAAAAATTCCCACCCAAAATAATCACTCCAAGCATCCCTGCCCAAGCCTTGTTTGGTCAATGCATCTATGTGTTCTCGAACCTGTGTACCTAAAAACATCTGGTAGAAGGTAATTCCAAACACAATCCACCAAATGATTAAAGTGGCTTTCTCAATTTGAATCTTGGCTTGAAACTTTGGGGAAATGCGGTAGATGATGTACAACTGAATCAACAAAATCAACAAGGCGAAAAACAAATGCACAGTGATGGTCCAAGGGACAAGATTCGTTGCCACAACGATGGAACCAAACCAAGCTTCAATGCCCATAAAAACCAAGTTGATTGCCGAAAGAAGCACCAATTGCCGGTTTCGATAGCGTATCAGTGTCCAAACAAAAACCAACAACATGATGTTTCCTGCCAAAAAACCCAGCAAACGGTTGATGTATTCCGTATAGGTTTTTGCCACATTGAAGGGTTCGTCCTTATACATGTTCGGATCTTTTTGGATTTTCTCCGCTGTTTCATGCATGCCCAAAGCATTTAAAAACTTGCAGAATTTCAACATTTTTTTACTCCGCTTTTCTTGAAAAATCGTTAAGTAATCCGAGGGCAGTTGGCTGGCTTCAGTAGGAGGGACCCATTGTCCAAAACACTTTGGCCAGTCGGGGCATCCCATTCCTGATCCGGTAATGCGTACGAAACTTCCTGCGGTGATGACCAAAAACAAGGAAATCAAAGCGGCCCATTGGGCAAAAATGTAAGGTTTGGAAAACTTCATATGTTCAAAACAGCTGATGGCTTGTAAATGTTTAATCAAAAAAAAGGGGACCAAAGTCCCCTGAAATCCAGTATGCTAAATCATTCAACCATCCACCTCAAGGTGGTAAGGTTCCCATTGATGTTCACATGCACTAAATACAACCCCGCATTCAATTGTTGAGCGTCTAATGCAATGCTTTGTGCACCAGATAATTGCGAGAAATCACCTTTTTTAAGGATTTTACCATTCACGTCAACCACAGAAATACCTACATCGGAATTTTGTTTTAAGTTGAGGATTAAAGTCGTATTTCCGAAGCTCGGGTTTGGCACCAATTGCACGGCTGCATCCAAAGCACCATTCATATTTTCAGAAATACCTGCATTCAGTCCGGTCTCAAATCCGTGGGCTACGGCTTCATCGATGGTTGCTTTTCCTGCATTGTCAATTTTGCCGGTTGGATCCAATATCATCCCAATGATGTGGATTTCATTTTCATCCCAAGTCGCTGGAAGGGTAAAGGTATAATTCACGATGTCTACATCGCCAACGTTTACCGTTGCTGGGAAAATTCCTGCAAATCCTGAGAACGAAGGGGCAATTGCGCGTGCTACATGGTTGTAAGTCATTTGTGCAGCAGGGACTGGATTAGACAAAGATTCAAAACCGCCCATCACGCCATTGTTTCCTCCGGCATAGGCATTGGATTGACTCCATCCTGAACCTGAACCGGTTACATTGTCTTCCGTCAACACACATGCAGACTTATAATTCCCATTTGCAGCCAGGGTAAAGGTGTATTTTACAGAAACATTCAAAACGCGTGTCACAGAATCCCAATTCGCACCATTTACAATCGTTGCAACGGGAGGCGTTTGAAGGCGTGTGAAAAAGTCTGGTGACATTCCTGAAGGATCTACATCGCCTAAACGATCGACCAATGCGCTTGGGTATCCAGCGATCAAGGTTCCAATCCCAGCATCGTAGTCGGCTACGGTCATTGGGTCTCCATTGTGAACCGCAATCCCTGCCCAGAAATCGTTGTATTTGTTTTCAAACATATCCATGAATACTGCGCCTCTTGGACACCATTGACACCAAGTACCTGTTCCTTCTTCTCCAACGACCATTTTACCAACGGCAGGAACCACAGGGTCTACCAATTCCGTTAAAGTGTCGTCGCTGGATACATTGTCATTCATCGCGCCATTGACATTATACACAACCGCAACTGCATTTTGGGCACCTGCTACCAATGTGGTTGTAGGCAATACAACATTGTAAACCCCAGCCGTAATCAAATTAATTCCAGTGACATTTTGCGTTTGTGTTGTCCCGTTGTAAATCAAGTCCACTTTCATCGAGGTGATGGGGGTTGTCCCTCCGTTCACAACCTTCACGGTCGGTGCTGCACTTTGCGTCGCGATTTCAGCGCCCATATTGAGGTCAGCAACCATTGCATTTACATTCGGAACCACAAAAGGGACATGGTTGAAGGAAACATCGTCGATGTACATTTGGGTGTTTTGTACCGGGAAGAAATCTGTGCAGGCAACGGAATTTACACCGTTTACCCAAGTTCCAATTAAATTTCCATTTACATAGGCTTTCCAAACGTGCAATGTCAAGTTTGCTTCAATTTTAAGTTCAAACCAGGTCGCTTGTGGATACGTGGAAACCACCAAATTGGGTGTAATTCCATCGTCAATGATCAGTTGCCCTGCATCCATGTTTACATTTAGTGCCCAAAGGTTACCGATGGTCATGGCGCCCTGGATATTGTAATACCCTTTTTTCGCATTGTTGATGTAAAACTTATTGCGAAGGGTGAAAATCCCACTGTTGTACAACTGCCCAAATTTTAAGACCACATCTTGAGGACCCCCATTCGCAGCGTTTGAGGCCAAATAGATTGAATTGGGTGCTGAACTCGATTGGTTGGCTGTAATTTGAGCGTCTTCCGCACCACCTTCTGCACCGGACCAAGTCGACCAAGTGAGCGATTGTGGACCGAGGTATTGTCCTACCGTATACGAATCAAAATTGTCAGAAAACAATTGGGCCTGCGCACTTTGAAACGCAAAAAGTCCCATGGCAATGAAGTATAATTTTTTCATATGTTAAATTAAAATGTTCCTAAAGTTAGGGATTTATTTTTTATCAATGAGGTGTCTAATGACTTCAGAGGCACCAAAAAGTCCAAAAAGTGCTGGCATGTAACTGATTGTGCCATAGAAAGACCTTTTGTAATTCGCGCCATCGGTCATTTTGAGCGACTTTTTATCTTGAATTTCTGAGGAGAAAACCGCCTTAATTCCACGCAAGGAAGCGCCTTTGCGTTTCATTCGCTTTTTAATGTGGGTGCCCAGTTTACAATTGTAGGTGTCGACTAAATTTTTTACTTGAACCGAGGAAGGGTCTATTTTTCCGCCGGCGCCAAGATGGGTAATGATTTTTATCTTCAACCGTTTGCAAGCCAAAATCCATTCAAGTTTTGGACTCACAGAGTCGATGCAATCCATCACGTAATCCGGTTGGTATGCTTGTAGAATCTCCCAAACGCGTTCGGGTAGCACAAACTCTTCCAACACATTGATTTGGGCATCTGGGTTTATTTCCCTGATTCTTTCGGCCAAAACCACCGCTTTGTTTTTTCCGAGGGTAGAGCCTAAGGCTGTTAACTGCCTGTTTTTGTTGGTTTCATCGAAAACATCGCCATCTATCAACGTGATGATGCCTACGCCAGCGCGCGCAATGAATTCGGCTGCAAAAGACCCAATGCCACCGAGTCCGACAATCAATACATGTGACTTCGTAAGTGTCTCGATGTTTTCATTGCCAATTAACAGTTCTGTTCGGGAAAGCCAGTTTACCATGGGCCAAAAATAGCAAGAAAATTTTTCTCGATTTTCAACGCAACGTCTTCCAATGGGCTTCCACAAGCTTCCGCATACCGCAAATAGACCTCGGAAATGGGCATGGGCGAATCGTCGGTTTCTAATAAAATGCGATCCTTTGGAAGATTGGAAACTTGGGATAGCATGTTGGGATTTTCAAAGGAGCTCGGACCCAGGCCAATGTAGAGGGAGCGTTTCAGTACTTCTTTGATTTGTTTTGGTGCATTAAATCCATGAAGAATCCATGGGGTTTGTGGGGTGTGTTTCGCATAGATTTGATAAAAGTCACTCCAAGCGCGTACCACGTGAAGGATGATGGGCTTTCGATGGGCATTCGCCATAAGGATTTGTGCCTCAAAAACCTGCTTCTGAATGGCCAGTGATGGGCCTTTAAACGCATCCAGTCCGATTTCGCCTACGGCTCGGCATTCTGGGTGAAGAAGCAGAGAAGGCAAAAGGGTATCTTTCCATTGGTCCGCTTCCCAGGGGTGAACGCCTATCGAGTGAGGGATTTGAAGGTTTTGCATGGGTGCTTGAACGATTGCCTTTTCGCCCAACTGCGTGGCATGCGTGTGTGAATTATAATAAGGCATCGTGTTTTCAAAATTAAAGCAAACCCATGATTATTTCTTTTCACTCCGTTAAATTTTCTTATATTCGGCTCACTCAATATTAAAATACTATGAAGAACACCGAAAATAAAAATGAAATCCAAATGATGTTTGGCCATCCAAAAGGGCTTTGGTATATGTTTGGAACCGAGATGTGGGAACGTTTTGGTTACTATTTGATGTTAGGAATTTTCTCTTTGTACATGCTGGATGGTTGGAACAATGGAGGGATGGGTTTTACGTCTCAGTTGAAATCTGATATTTATGGAACCTACCTTGGTTTGGTATACTTAACGCCTTTCATCGGAGGATTGTTGGCGGACCGATTGTTGGGATATCGTCGTTCCATTGTCATAGGAGGACTTATGATGGCGGCTGGCTATTTCATGTTGGCGATGCACACCATTCCGAGTTTTTACGCCGCACTTTTTCTGATCATATTGGGAAATGGGTTTTTTAAACCGAACATTTCAACGCTTGTTGGAAATCTCTACAGCGAAGATTCTTTGAAAAACAAGAAAGATTCGGGCTTCAACATCTTCTACATGGGAATTAACATTGGTGCTTTCATCTGTAACTTCGTGGCTGCTTTTATGCGAATCAATTACGGTTGGGGTTATGCTTTTGCAGCGGCAGGCGTTGGGATGTTGGTAGGGGTGATCGTTTTCATGATTGGAAACAGACACATTAAAACCTATGACGTTGTAAAACCTTTGCAAAAAGGGGACATGTCTACCATGAAGATCCTAGGGATGACGGTTTTGCCAATGTTTGTTTTTGGCATCATCGGATACATCATTCCCGGTAATTTATTAGGAACAGACACCAACGATGCATTTATCATCGGTTGTTTGCCAGTCATTTTGTTTTTTATCTACCTCGCTTTTAAATCCGAAGCAAAAGAAAGCCGTGCAATCAAAGCGCTCTTAGCGGTATTTGCGTGTGTGATTTTGTTCTTTGCAATTTTTCACCAAAATGGGGATGCCTTAACAACGTGGGCAGAAGATTATACCGACCGAGGAATGTCTTCTTCCATCACGAAACCGGCTGACCAAATTGGAATGGCCCAGAAACTTGAGAACAGCGCCGTTGTTTCTAATGGAGAAGAAGTTTTTGCTTCAAACATTGATTTCTTCAATACCACTCAAAACTTGATGCCTAAGAAATCTAAAGAAGATCTACAGAAGGTTAAGGAATGCACCATGAAATTGGAAACATTCGACAAGTCGTATAAATATTTTGAAAACCTCAATAAAAAGGACGTGCCTACCTTGGTGGTTGTTCCAGTTGCACAAGAATTGTCACAAGCCATTCGGGCAGATACTTTTGCAAACGACACAATGGTGTTGAATGCCTTGTACGCAACGCCAAAATCCCAATTGCCGAATGTAATCCAAGAAAAGGCTGAATTGAAGAAACTGGCAGCTTTGGCCACAAAAAGCATTCAGGATTTGACAAAAGACCTTGCGAAAGAAAAAGATGAAAAGGTAAAGAAAGAAATCACTGCCCAAATTTCTGCGACTGAATCTTCGATGCGGGTGTACGAGTTTTTAGCGACAAACGCTGCGTTCTCCGATGTGAAAAAAGACGTTCCGAACTTGAAGTTGTATTCTACGGAACTTTACCAATCCATCAATCCATTTTGGGTGGTTGTGTTGACACCCGTCATGGTGGGTGTGTGGGGTTTCTTCCGTCGCAGAAAACGCGAACCATCCACGCCAACAAAAATTGCCATCGGTTTGATCATTACCGCATTGTCAGCTTTGGTAATGGTAGGCGCAGTGTATGCAACCAACGATTTGACCATCAAAGCAAGTTCATTGTGGTTGCTTGCATCCTATGGAGTGATTACCATTGGGGAATTGTGCTTGTCACCGATGGGACTTTCCTTGGTGTCTAAGTTGAGTCCACCCAGAATTACGGCCCTGATGATGGGAGGGTATTTCCTTGCCATTTCCGTTGGAAACAAAATGTCCGGAATGCTTTCCAGTTTATGGGAAGGGTTTGGAGATGACAGCAAACAAAACTTCTTCTTATTGAACTTTGGATTGGTGATGGCAGCAGCCGTTCTCCTGTTCCTAATGTTGCGATGGTTGAACAAAGTTATGCGCGAAAACAACGTGCTTTAAGCCTCACTTTTTACCAATTAGACCTCTGTTTCAGGGGTCTTTTTTATTTTACACCGTATGAAAACACTGGCAGACATTCAAGATTTTAAAGGGAAATACCCGAAACAAATTTGGTATTTGTTCTTCACTGAAATGTGGGAACGGTTCTGTTTCTATGGAAACCGAGGCATGTTGGTGATTTTTATGACCGATATCTTGCTCGTACCTGAAAAAGCAGCAAACCTAAAGTATGGCGCAATACAAGCTTTTGTCTATGCTTTTACCTTCATTGGGGGATTGTTTGCGGACAAAATATTGGGTTTCCAAAAATCCTTGCTGTGGGGAGGAATCCTCATGATTACTGGCAGTGTGGTCATGGGAATTGATGCCCATCACTTTTTTTATTCAGGCATTTGTTTGATCATCGTGGGTACGGGGTTCTTCAAGCCAAACATATCCACCATGGTAGGGGAGTTGTACAAGGATGGCGATGGCAGAAGGGACGCAGGATTCAGTTTGTTCTATGCAGGCATCAACATCGGGGCTTTGTTGGGCGGTGGGATTTGCGTGTATGTGGGTAAACAATACAGTTGGAACATCGCATTTTTACTTTCTGGGATTTTTATGGCCATAGGCTTGGTAAATTTCTTGCTCACCAAAAAGTGGTTGGGTCCCATCGGATTGATGCCTACCAAAAATCCAAATGCCAAACGAAACCAGTGGTTTGTATACGTTGGCACCTTGCTGACACTTCCTTTGATTTACATCATGATTCAAAATACCAAATACACCGATTTATTCATGTACATCATAGGACCGGTAACCTTGCTCTACCTCGTTTTTGAAATGCGAAATTTGAAATGGCCAGAAATCAAGAAAATGCTCGCTGCAATGATCTTCATATTCTTGTCGATTGTCTTTTGGTCGTTCTTTGAGCAAAGCGGTGGGTCTTTGAGTCTTTTCGCCAGGGATTTACTCAGTGATGATTTGGCAGGTTTAAAAATCGACCCGAATGTGGTGAACAATTCAGCCAATTCATTCTTTGTGATTCTGTTCAGCGCCTTGATTGGTTTGTTTTGGTTGTGGCTTAAAAAGCGAAAAATGGAACCCAACTATTTTGTGAAATTCGGCCTTGCCTTTTTGCTGTTGGGGATTTCTTTTTACATGTTCTATTTCCTTCGCTTTACCTTAAATGGAACAGGTTTGGCTTCCTTGGTGGTGTTTACCTTCGCCTACTTTGTCATTTCGATAGGAGAGCTCTTCTTGTCGCCCATTGGACTTTCGTTGATGACCAAGTTGTCTCCCAAGCATTTGTGGGGCATCATGATGGGGATGTGGTTTTTGGCTTCGGCGTATGGACAATACGTAGCGGGGATTTTGGGTTCGCGGATGGTAAGCCCAGATGAACATGCATCGATTGGCGAGCGGTTGACGGGGTATACGCAAGGTTACCTGCAATTGGCACAATACGCCTTCATTACGGGGGGCGTGGTGTTACTGCTTTCCTTTTGGATGAATAAACTGCTAAAGGAGAAGACCGAAACAGCGAAGTAAGCGAAGCAGCCCGATCTTTCAAGCATAGAACTCTTATTATTCCTGCAAGTCTGCCCAACCCCCAACCCATCATGCCAACTCGGTTTCACAATGCCATGAGAACATTACCTTGGATCTTTCTATTCCTAACCTTGACCGCTTGCAACGCCGAGAAGAAACAATTTTTAACCGACAAGAACATGGTAATCCTTGAAGAGAAGGTCTCCGCGGATAAAAAGCACAAGATCATTTCCTATCATTTTGATTTGGGGGCATTCGATTATTCAAGGATGTATTGGGCAATTATTCCGACGAATTTGGATAGAAAGGAACCGCTGAATGATTACATTCTGCCCGACGGGTATAAAGCCGTTGACTGGAATGCGAAAGATGAGGCAATGGTAGAAAAATGGACGCCTTATTATTACAAAAACGAAAAAGTGAAACTGCAATCCGGAGATGAATTCAATGGCGTAATTCTGGAGCTTAAATAAATCGATTTCTTCCCTTTTTTTCTGGATGGCTGTATGGGACAAAGACGGTTTTGGCATTCAAAACGGTGTGTTAGCTTCTTTGATTCATCGGATTTGTTCGTTATTTTCGTGTAACCTAAAGCAAGCTGTTTTCACCCTAAGACACTTCAAGTGGTCAAAGTTTTGGCAGCAACCTAAAACGACGGCATGATGGTAAAAGAATTAAGAAAAGACATCATACAATGGGATGTGAAATCTTGGTCAATTGCACTCTCCTATTGGGAGGAAAACATTGAATGGGACAACATTCAAAAGGGCTTGGAACTGGGTGGACGAGAAGGTGGGCTTTCGCTTTGGTTGGCATTAAAAGGCAAAACCACGCTTTGCTCAGACCTGAAAGATGTTAAAATTACGGCGGAACCACTTCACTTGCGCCATGACGTAACTTCATTCATTGACTACCAAGACATTGACGCAAGCAACATTCCCTATGAAAATCATTTTGACCTTATTGTATTCAAATCAATCATCGGAGGGATCGGGAGAAACGACAACTATGAGATTCAACAAAAGGTTTTCAAAGAAATACACAAAGCATTGAAGCCAGGCGGGAAACTTTTGTTTGCAGAGAATTTAATTGCCTCCCCTTTTCACCAACAACTGAGAAAACGATTTGTCAACTGGGGAAGTTCTTGGAGGTATGTTTCTTTAACGGAAATGGAAGAACTGCTGCAAGACTTTTCATATGCCCAAATCAAGACAACCGGTGTACTTTGAACCTTTGGAAGAAATGAAAGTCAGCGAAATTTTTTGTCAACCATTGACCAAGTGCTGTTAAACAGAGTTTTTCCTGGTTCTTGGAAATACATTGGTTATGGAATGGCTGTGAAGTAAGTCGCTTGGTTTAAAACCGGTATTTCTTGAAAAACGCATCCCAATTCCAAAGGAAATTGACCATGAGTTCATCCATTCTTTTTAGAAAGATGGGATTGGGTGTGTTCATGCGCTTGAAGTAGTCGTCTTGGTAAACGTTCAAACCATATTTGTGAAAAATGG
>Ga0209400_1001392_pt1 | contig 19491 bp, 32 predicted proteins | sample M_130807_EF_Meta_FD_187313 | JGI IMG/M metagenome (GOLD analysis project Ga0209400, IMG submission 187313) | Freshwater microbial communities from Lake Montjoie, Canada to study carbon cycling - M_130807_EF_MetaG (SPAdes) (version 2) | ecosystem: Environmental > Aquatic > Freshwater > Lake... | reverse complement strand
CCGTAGCATTACAAGTATACACCGTTGTATTAGCAGTTGTTGTAGCTTTATAAATTGCGTTTTTATATATATTAGACATTTTTCTTTATACTTTTATAAAATACCAAGCTTGTGCTTCATTAACATCTTGAACGTTCTGTGTATAGTTATTATTTAATTGAAATATCATTTGTTCTAAAGTTTTAATGATCTGGTTTTGTTGTGATGGATCATATTCAGGGGTTGCGTTTGCAAGTCTTGGTTGGTCTAGTTTAGCCATTATCTTAAACCATCTAGTTGACCATCAATACGAAGTGTACCAAATCTCCAATAAGAATTTAGATTTGTGCTTCCTATTTCTATTGCAACTTGTCTTCCTCTAGCTCTCATATCCACTTTAGTTGTATTAGAATTAACAGTTGTATTTGAAGCAAGTGTTGAAGAAGATCCTGGATATTGTTTTACATAAAATTTCATATTAAGATCACCTGTTTGATTTGAAAAGTCAGGTATATATCTTTTTATAAACATAGAATCATTACCATCTACAATGTCTATATCTCCTGACTTAATAAAACAAGTCATAGGTTGACCATTAGCATTTACTCCACTTTCATGGTTATAAAGAGTTGAAATACCATTACTTAATCCATAAATAGTAGGTGTAGCATTAGATGTTGAATTTGCAAAATACTCAGTTGCAATTGGGTAATTTATTATATCTTGAGTATGCCAAGATGTTCTAGGTAAAGTACCAATAGTCCACAAATCTTCTCTATAATTATATGTAACTACTGCATCATTTTGTTGTGAACCTGTTGTTGGATAAAACCAATTTATTTCAGAAAACTCAGCATTGACACCTGCGTATATAATATTTTTTGCATCTAAGTTAATACCATTGAATACATAATTCTGTACACTACAAGGAATTTCTCTAACAACCCCGTCGTATAAAAAGAAAGTATGATTAGACATCCAATAAATTTTGTTATTAACTTCAACAGCTGCATGAGGCCCAACTATACCGCAATTAGATCCAACATTTTTAATAGAGAATGTATAAGGAGGTCCAACATATTGCATTGCATGCATAGAAGTATTTGTAAAAATTCCAATATCTCCTCTTGTTCTAACGGCTGTTACAATACTATTACCATCTGTTAATCTTTGAAAACCTGCATCGTTTACAGCTGTTGGAATGAAATCAGTAACTGATTCTTGTGCTCCAAACAATACAACCATTGGATCATATGTTGAAGTTGTCCCGGGTGTTGTTTGAGTTCCTAAAAATATTAAATGTCTATCTACTCCAGATACAATCATATAATTAGTTTGTGTTGGAGCATATGTTAATAGAGTTGCTCTTGTTGTATCAGGAGCAGTGATAAAATTAGAAGTATCTAATATATAAGTTTTTCCACCTATTATTGTTGCAATTAAATCTTCACCATAAGCATCTAATGCCCAAATTCTTGCTGTATCTGAAACAACGTTAGCTCCAGAAGGTAAACCCCAACCCTGTCCACCATCCCAAAATCCAGCTCCCCATCCATTTGAATAAGTAGTTTTATCTACACCAATATCTATTTGAAAAGCTGCCCCTGCAGCAGTTCCTGAAGTTGTAACAACACCCGGTGTACCAAGTCCTGTAACATTTATTTTAAAAACATTTGAACTAATTACTTCTTTAATTTCAAATTCATTTTGCATTTTTGCATTAGTAATATTTACTACATTAACTCCTGAAACAGATGAAAAAGTTACAAAGTCCCCTACACTTGCACCATTAGAAGTAGAAGTAACGGATACGTAAGTTGTACCTGATGTAAAATTAAATACTGCTGGAAGTGTAGTAGATAAAGGTGTGATATCGTAATATTTTGTACCGTAATATATATAAAGTTTTTTATCTGTACCAATAGCCGCAAGAGTTGCTCCGCCTAATGAAGTATAAACAAATAAACCTCTACCAACTCCAACTAAATTTGATCCAACCGGATCAGCCCATCCACCTAATTTTTCAGGGAATCCATAACGAAATCTAACGTTATCACAATCTGTCCATCCACCTTCTGCTCCGTATTGAGTGTCTTGTGTGTTAATCCCTGGTCTTGAAAATTGTAATTTTGTAATTGGCATAAGTTTTCATTATACCACCAAATACGTTGATTTATACTATTATCTTAAAGGCGGTATTCCTAACAGAGGTCTTTTATCATATAAATTAGAATCTGCAAACTGTCCATTTACATGGTTATAATGCAAGAAAACTTGCGCACAAATGTTCCCTTGAAACTCATCTCTCCAATGTTCTAATTCACAACCTGAATAAACTAACATATCCCCTGGCTCTAAATCTACTCTAATACCTGTTGGTGCATTTGGTTTCATTATATTTTTGTATTCATCTATTACATTATCACTACCTGTTGGATCTAAATAGATGGCCCAAGGATCTCCACCTAAATTTAATGTTGTAGATATCTCGCATGAAGGTCTATCTTTATGTCTTTTTAAAATAGAACCTTTCTCATATACACGTGCGTATGAGTATGTGGGTATTAAATTTAAATTAGTTTTTTCTTTCATAATAGGCATAACTTTCATTAATAATGTTTCCATAACAAAGTCTGCATAATGAGAATATACATTTGGAACTTGTGTATCTTTCCACGTTCCTAGAATAGATGTTTCCGCTACGAGATTATTGGAATACAGATAGTGGACCGCGTCTCTTTTAAGTAAAAAATAGTTAAATACAAAATTAGCAAGTTCATATGGAATTGCATTTTTAATTACTTGATATTTATTGGTTTGGAAGCTCATACAAACATTCCTTTCTGTAAAAAGTTAAATGATACAGATATCCTTATATCATTAGATCTATTAGGTTCAACACAATGATAAAGCCATGCTGGAAACATTATAAGTCTTCCGGCAACCGGTTCAAAATTAACTTCTCTCCATAAATAAGATGGAAGTTGACCTTCTTTTGTTTTTGGATGAACCATTGCTGCAACTGATTTAGGATCTTCTAATTTTAAATGACCACAGTTTTTAGGAGTCTTTACATAATAAACACCTGACCATAATGAGTTAGCATGCATATGCATTTTATTATATCCGTGTGGTGGATTAATATTGGCCCACATATTACCAAGAAAAGGTTCATTATCTAATAGCTCTTCTTTGTAAATATCTAATTGCGCTTGATAAAGTAAATCAACTAACATTTTATATTCAGGTCTTTTATGCATATCTGTTGTACTATGCCAACCGTTTACATTAGTTATAGTTATTCCTTTATCTTCATTAGACCAATCAATAATGTTTTTTTCTAATTGTGTATTAAATTCTGGCGTTCCAATATCTTTAACATAAATTGGAGTTGCAAAATAAAGTTCTCGGTTCATTTAAAAGGCGTGCCTCCAAACCACATCACAAGTGATTTTCTAATTCCTTTAGTAATTGGAATTACACGATGTCTTATATAACTTGCAAAGAAAATAGCTTGTCCTTGTTTTGGTCTTGCTATTTTTCCATCTGACATTAATTCAAGTCCACCACCTTCAAACTCAGACTCATGTGATAATAAACAAGTCATAGATATTTTACGAACGGGTGGTTCATTTTTACAATCTATATCTGAATCTATGTGCCAATCATAAAATCCACCTTCTGGATATTCTGTATATTGAGCAGGTTCTGTTATTTGCATTCCTTCAAATCCAAAATGATTACCATTAGTTTGTTTCATTACTTTTTCTAATGTCGCATACATTTCAGGCATTTTATTAAATGGAATCCAACTTATATGTGAAGTTCTAGTTTTAGTATCAATAGTTCCTTGAGCGCCACCGCCTACTTGACCTGCTTCTGGTGGTTGAGATCTACCTGCATTAATTATTAATTGACATTGTTCTGGTGTAAACAATGGAGTTGTTGTTTCAACTATTAAAGATTTCCAACGTGGTTCAGTTATTATCATGCTCCTCTATTTTCTATTGGGTTATATAATACATCGCAGTTAGCTGCCAATGTTCTTCTTGTGTCATTTGTTCCATTGAATGGATATACACAGTGTCTCATATCATATGGAAAAATATAAAAATCTCTAAGTTCCATTGGTGGCTGATAATCTTGTTTTGCAAATTGACCAGAAGAAGTACCTAATATTTGTAATCTTCCATTTTGTGGTATATGACTTGCTGAATATTCAACTCCATAAGTATTGGGTAGTTTTAAAACCATTACTGAAGATAAACCTGTAAATAAATCACCTTGATGAACATGAGCTGGATTGTATTCATGTGCTTTCATTTCATTAACCCAAACAGAGTTTAAATGAGTTTTATAATTATTAATTTTATTAAAATTTAAATAATGATGAAATGTTTCTATAAACCATTGTTTAATATTAAGAGGTAAATAATCATGTCTTTTTACTTTAGTCTCATCTTGACCATCATAAAATAAAGAATGTTCATCTTTAATTTTACCTATTAATTGTTTATTTGCTGGACTTAAATTATTAAAATTTTGTTCGTATATTTGATTAATAGATGTAAAAATATCTAATGGGACTTGATAACGTAAAATAGATTGTCCTAAAAATACAAATTCAAATTTCATTGTTTGGTTTGCCAATATTAGTAATGGCTTCTTTCTTTTCTAATGGTAATACACCTTCTTTATGAAGTCTATTTAAAGTTTCTAATTGAGATACCACATTAAATACTTCAGATTGAGAAGACCCTGGAGTTAAAGTTTTTGCTCTATTTTCAAGAATGTATTTATAAGCTTCACTTTGATGGGTATTAACATTTTTATCATCAAAAGTTCCATCATTGTATTCTAATTTTAATTTAGACCATTCATTAATTTCTCTCATTCTATCTTTTGCAACAAGTTCCATATTAGCTTTTGCATATAGTTTTTCATCTAATTCTACTTTAAGTAATTCTATTTCTAATTCATCTTTTTCAGTCTCTAGTTTTCTTTGTGTTTTTTTAATTTCAATATCATTTTTTCTATAATCAAAAGATAAACCCATTAAATTTTCAAAATGAACACTTTGTTCTTTAACACATTGCCAGTATTTAGATGCATTGTTAGGATGTTTAAAATCAGCAAGAACAGAAATACGCATTTCTGTGTTGGTTCTAAATATTTGTTTTTTAACCCAAGTATCTTTTAATTCAGAATTAAGTTCTTTAAATTTTTTAAAATCATTATCTTCTAAAATATTAGAAAGATAATCTACTTGTATTAATGGTTGTGCACCTTTTGTCATTCTTATCTCAATATAGTGATTTTTTATTAAATGTAAAGAGCTATGCTGTAGTTACCGTATAAGCAGTTACAGCAGGAACTGTCCATTTTTCTGTGGCAGCTGATACTGTTGGAGTTCCTCCACCAAACCCAAGAGCTGCTGATTGCGTTCCAGCACCTGCTAAAATAATTCTTGCTGTATTCATGGAATTAACACTATACCAAGAAGTACCATCAAATTTTTCTGTTGCTCCTGATACTGCTGGTGTTGGAACTAATCCACCAAAAGCTAATCCAGCTGTTTGTATACCTGCACCAGATAATTGATACCTAGCTGTATTCATTGAATTAATATTACTCCAAGTAGATCCATTCCAAGATTCTGTTGCACTTGATGCTGTAAGTGTAGGCGGAGCAGTTGTGTTTCCACCAAAAGCAATTGCTGCTGTTTGTGTCCCAACTCCAAATAAATCATACCTAGAAGTATTCAAAGTTGTGGGATTAGAAGTCCAAGTTGTACCATTAAATGATTCTGTAGCATTGACAAGAGCACCATTTGCAAATCCACCTGCTGCAATAGAAGCAGTTTGAATTCCAAAACCAGCCATACTTCTTCTTGCTGTATTTAATCCGGTTGGATTATTAGTCCAGTTAGTTCCATCATATTTTTCTGTTGCAGTTGTTGGTGGTGCCCCTGGGTTTCCACCAAAAGCTAAAGCTGAAGTTTGAGTACCTGATCCCCCTAATTGTGATCTTGATGTATTTAAACTTGTAGGATTAGAAGTCCAGTTTGTTCCATCATATTTTTCTGTTGCTCCTGTTATAGTTGGAGTTTGTCCACCAAAACCTAAAGTAGAGGTTTGAGTACCTACCCCTGCTAAACCAGTTCTTGCCGTAACCATATTATTTCCAGAGGCCCATGTTCCAATTGCAGATGAAACTTTTAAAGTTTTAGATGTAGAATTATACCAGATCTGACCATTTAATAATGGAGATGGATCTGATGTTAAATTTGGAATTGTAAATCCTTGTATATTTGTATAATCGCTCATAGTTATGCTGTTGTTATGGTTCTAGCAGTTAATGCAGTAAAAGTATCTGTCCATTTTTCCGTTAATGATGATGGAGTTGTATTTAAAGGACCAGTACCACCACCAAAAGCCAAAGCTGAAGTTTTTGTACCTGCTCCTCCTAATGAATTACCTCTTCCTGTATTTAATCCAGTTGGATTAGATGTCCAAGTTGTTCCATTAAATAATTCTGTTGCAGATATTGAAGGAAATCCTCCAAAAGCTAAACCTGCTGTTTGAGTACCTGCACCTGCTAAACCCGTTCTTGGTGTATTTAATCCAGTTGGATTAGATGTCCAAGTTGTACCATTAAATAATTCTGTAGCTGCTGTTGCAATTATAGTAGGTGCTCCCGTGCCACCTCCAAAAGCTAAAGCTGAAGTTTGAGTACCTGCTCCTGCTAAATAATTTCTTGCTGTGTTTAATCCAGTTGGATTTGAAGTCCAAGTTGTTCCATCATATTTTTCAGTAGCTGCTGATACAGCTGGACCTGGTACTAATCCACCAAAAGCTAAAGTTGCTGTTTGTGTACCTGCTCCTGGTAAAAAATTTCTTGTGGTGTTCATTGTATTCACTGTTGTCCAGTTAGTTCCATCATATTTTTCTGTTGCATTTGTTCTTGTTGCTGCTGGTGTTATCCCTCCTCCAAAAGCTAAAGCTGAAGTTTGAGTACCTGCTCCTCCAGAAGCTCTTCTTTGTGTGTTCATATTATTTACAGATGTCCAGTTAGTACCGTCATATTTTTCTGTTGCATTAAGTACATTTCCTGTTGTAGGTGATGAGCTTGTATTAGAACCTCCAAAAGCCAAAGCAGCTGTTTGCGTACCCGCTCCTGCTAATTGTACTCTAGATGAGTTTAAATTATTTCCAATTGCCCAAGCTGCCGCTGTTGTGACAGGAAGTGTAACTTTTCCAACATCAGTTGCAGTGTTATACCAAACTTGTCCTTCTAATAATGGAGATGGATCTGATGCTAAAGACTGAGTTCTAAATCCTAATATTGTTTTATAATCACTCATGGTAATATAATTCCTGTTGGTCTTGTTAAATAAATTTCATTCTCTTCAGTTACATCAGGATTAGCTAAATCCCATTCTTGTTGCAATCTTAATATTTCAGCATCTAATATTGCTTGTGCTTCTTCTTTTGTTTTTTCTGTACCATTTACTCTTTGAATCCATTCCACATCACCTATATTTTCTCTTAATACCCAAATATCACAAGGATATCCTTGAAACTCAAAAGCAACACTATCTCTATGAGTTATAAAACCTTCTCCAAAATTATTTGCAATACAGTATTTCATATTAGGCAATAGTTATTTTATATGAATAAACATTTGCAGTAATAGCAGTAGGTTTCTGTAAATAAAAATTATTATTTCCTGATGAATACCAAATTAAACCAGAATTAGTAGTATTTCCAGGGAATGCTGTAACTGGGTTTTGATTTAAAACCGGAACCGTAAAACCTTGTATGCCTTTATATTCAGACATTATTTATTCCTTAATAACCAGCCTTGAGTAGTATCTGTGTAGACTAAACTGAAAGCAGCTCTTTCAATAGACACTGTTAAATCTTCTGCTAGTCCTTGAATATTTTTTCCGTTTCTTGCAACTGTTAAATTGTTTGTATCAAAAGTAGCATTATAATCTATAAACGCAACTTCTTGTCCAATTGTTGGAGAAGCGGGAAGTGTTACTGTGAATCCTGCTGTTGATGTATTTACAAAATACCCTGTATTAACAACTGCTGTAAATGTAGTTGAGTTAACTGTACTGTTCCATGTTAAACCTGCAGTAGGAGTTGCAAAAGATAACACTGCAGAACCGTTAGTTTGTAAAACTTGACCCGATGTTCCATCAGATGATGGTAATGTAAATGTTACTGTAGTTGCCGCAGCCGCTAATACTTGTAATCCGGTATATTGAGTATTTGCAGTGTTATAAATTTTTAAAACACCATTAGATACTACATTGGCATTTACAATACTTACTGTAGTTGCAGTAAAATTCAATGCAGTTGCAGTTTGCATTGCAAACGTTGTTCCGTTAAATGTTAAATTAGTTGAACCAGCTAGAACTCCAGCATTATTATATTGTACAGCATTAGTAGTTCCACCAGGACTTGCAGCTGGTGTTGCTGCTATAACAGAAGTTGTAGAAGGATCTACAATAAGATAATTTTTAGATCCAGTTCCAATAGAAACAGTTGTAGAACCACCTGATGAAATAGTAGCGGTTCCACCAGAGTTATTTATAATAACATAATCTTTTTCAATATTTGGAACTGTAATTGTAACTGTCGTAGCAGATAAAGCACCTGATAAAATAATTGTTTTATTTCTACCAGCTTCATCAGTATAAGTTGTAGAAGTTGAATTTGTTGTAAATGCTAAAGTTGTATTACCTGTAACTGTAATAGTAATTACACCTGCGATAGCATTATCAATTTCTTGTAAGTTAACATTGGTGATGGCACCCCAAGTACCCGCATTATCACCTGTTCCCTGTAAGTTTAAACCTAAATTACTAAATGTACTTGCCATATTAAATTTCTATCATTTTTTTAATGTTTTGTCATTATGGTATTTGACTCCATATTTGACTAGTTGTAGCATTTATAGTGCTCCAAACCTGACCTGTATTAGGATCAATTGCAGACCAACTTTGACCTGTATTTGGATTTATTGGAATCCAACTATATACAATAGGTTGTCCTGTTCCTAAAGTCAATAAATTTCCTGTTACATAAACTATGGCTGGAGTTAATACTGTAACAGTACCTACCCCTAAATTTACACCATTTCCATCTGTTATTATTAAAGAAGAAGCTAAAACTTCAACATCATTTACAGAAAGATTTAATTGTTCACCTATTACACTTGCATTATTATTTGCACTAACTTGTACATTATTTGTAGAAAGATTTAATTGTTCTCCTGAAACAACTAATGGAATACTTATATTAACATCGCCTGTTGCTATTTGAACACTTGATCCAGTTACAGGTGTATTAACATTAATAGCAAATGTTGCAGTTCCAGTTTGTAAACTTAATTGATTTCCTGTTATGTCTACATAAGATTTACCAGATATAGTTGGTGAATCTGTAAAGAAATTTAATAGGTTAGTAGTTACATCAGCATTAGATTTTGCAACTACTGTTGCATTATTAATTAATAAAGTTAATTGATTACCAGTAATATCAACATTAGCTTTACCAAAAACAGTTATTGTTCCAGATGAAATTCCAAGTTCATTAGAAGATACAATTACTGTTACAGTAAGACCAACAGTTACATTTCCAGTAGATAAAGTTAATTGATTTCCTGTTACATCAATATTTGCTTTTGAATTAACAGTTACAGTTCCAGTAGATAATGTTAAAGCATTTCCTGTTACAGCAAAATTACTTGTAGTAACAACACTTACTGATCCTGTAGATAAAGTTAATTGTTCTCCAGTTACGTCAACATTAGATTTACTAACAGTTGTTACTGTTCCTGTAGAGATTGTTAATTGTTCACCACTAACTGTGGTTGTGACATCTGAAGCTATTCCACCCCAGTTGATTGAACCCCAAGTATATTGACCCCAATAAGTATTTGTAGCCATAAATTTTTATGGCGAGTCTACTAAGATATTCTTAGAACTGCACTTGTTGAGTTAGCTGTTGGGAACTGAATAGTAAAGTCGCCGTTTGTTGAAGTTTTTGTTCCACCAAAATCTAAAACTACAACAGCTGGATTACCAGAAGTTGTGTTATAAATTAAACAGCAAGATGCTGATACAGTTGCTGTTGAGAAAGTTGCATTATTAAAACTTGTGAAAGACACGTTACTAGAAACTGTAACTCCTAAATTTGTTAAAGTAGTTCCACCTGCTGAATAACCAGTTCCAGATGTTTCATTAGTTGTAATATAATTTGTAGTTCCTGTAGAAAATCCAGTTACAGTTGTATAAAGAGCTAATTTAAAAACGTTTCCTGCACTTGATGAAAAGTTGTGTGTTGCTAAAAACAATTGTTGTTTAAAACTATCTGGTACTATATTTGCCATATTGACTCCTTAATTATTTTCCTGGTGGCGGTGAATCTATCACAACTCTAGGTTCTCCGTCAACATATTCATCTCTTCTTCTTCTACCTGTTTGTTCAACACCGAAAGATTCACGGGCCTGTTGGTATGTTTGTTCAAACATCTGTACCATATTATCAGGACCTTTGATATATTTATATGTTTCTACCAAACTTCCATATAAAAGTAAATCCTGTGCATAAGTAGAAATATAACTTGTACTTGTAGCACTTGAGGTAATAGTAGCAGGTTGTTGGTAATATGCAATATTTATTATATAAGAAGTATCAGGAGTAGGGGCCACAAACCAAGTAGTAGCATTCCAGTTAGCCCAATATTTAGGTTCTGCGTAATAAGTAGATGATCCTGGTTTATTATTGTATTCAGCTAACCAAGAACTATCTTTTTGTAATAAATTAACAATTTCACCACTACTATTAATCATTTCTACATATCTAATATTACGTAATCCTGATGGTACTGATATTGTTGAAGTTCCAGTAACTGTAACTGCTGATGCATATAGTCTAAATGCATCTATATTAAGTTCTCTATAAATCCTATTTTCTGTATTTTGTACAACAACAGCTACAGTTGAATCTGATAATCCATTTTCAGATAATTCCGTATAATTTCTAATTTGATCTCTTAGTTCCCCGTAATTCATATCTATATAGTTTGTGCTGTTACTTTTCCGCCGCCAATTACTGTATCATAAGTTGCAATTCCTGAATAGGCATTAAAGTTATAATTATTTGCATTAATAACTGTAATGACATAACCAGTACTTGTAGCTAATACATCAACAGTAAATCCAACTGAGCTATTAAAGTTATTTAAAGCATTAACGTTTGCAAATACAACTCTATCACCACTTACCCTACCATGATTAAATTGACTAACATTAATTGTTGAACTTCCTGTAGTTATTTTAAAAGGATTATCAGCAAGTTCTACAGCTGATGGACCAATACTAACTTCTACGCCACCAAAAAATCCTGTATCAGTTGCAACATTTGGTAAATTAATACTATAAGTATCTGAACTAACAGAAGTTAAAGTATAACCAATCGTTGTTGTTAAAGTTGGAATAGAAAAACCATTTCCTGAAAGCGTTCCTGTAATCACGATCGACGTTCCTAGTTTATTTCCATGACCAGGATCATTAATTAATATTGTTGAACTACCCGCTACTGAATAAAATGGATTATAAGCTAATTGAACTAATACAGCAGGTTCTACTCTATCAGGTCTTGCATTCATTAATCCTTGTGGATCATTTCCTGGAACTTTAGGTTCTAATTGTGGTTGCTTAGGTTCATATTCAGTATAATGGACCAGCGATCCATTCCACTCGGTTAGCATTTCTTGGTACGGGAATCGTTGACCGGATCTATCAGATATTGCCCAAGCTTTTTTACCCGTTGAAAAGGTAGTCATTTACATTCCTTCTCCAAAATATGATTTTGGTGAAATATATAAAGATGTTCTTTGGCTATCTTCTTCTAAAGCTCTTTGTAGATCATCCTCATATAACATTTTTAATAATTGAATTTTATCTGGCGCGTGTTTAACTGCTAAATAATAAGCAAGTCCTGAAGTTAAAGCTGGTAAAAATCTAAATACAACATCTGGAGTATTTATATAAGATCCGGCATCTTCAATTCTAGCTAAGTAATAAAATATAAATTGAAAATTACTTGGATTAGTAGCATTAGAATAATTTGCACCTGCAGTTTGATATAAAAATATACTAGGATTTACAGTTCTTTGTACATAATACTGAGAAGGTGTTCCTTGTGATAATTTATTAGGTAATGCTGCGTAAGCAGATCTATCTATTTTAGTAAGAGAAATATCTACTGGATTTGTAGTGACAGTATTATTTCTTACATAAGCTTCTAATACATCATTTATATTATTAGGGAAATTAGTAGGATCCGCTGCGTAATTATATTCAGCTTGTCCTAAAACTAGATTAACTGTTGCTTTTTGAACTTTCCATAAATGAACACCTCTATTATCCCATTCAGATAATAACAAATTTATAGATCTTCTTGCTGACCTTAATTGATATCCACTTCTACTTCCATCAATACCTATACGTTCATAAGCTTCTTGAATAAGCTCATCTATATCCAGATTAAATGAAGTAGTTCCGGATGTTGTCATGGTACCTCTACTTGTCTATAAATACAGTAAGAGTCATTCCAGACATTGAAGTTGCGCCAATACCGTTTTCGTATAGCACTCCATCTTCTGGTAAATATATAGTTTCAGTTCCGCTAGCTCCAACAATAACTGGAATGTAGTATCCACTAGTAGTTGATCCTGAAGTTGTTGCTCCAGAAATAACTGTATTAATAGATCCTGTTCCTGTTGATCCAGGAGTTGTTGGTTGAGCCATGATTCCTCTTAAACGAGTTCTACCTGTAAAGAAAACACCATTAGCTGTTAATGTGACCGGTTTGACGTCACCTTTATAATTTGGCATTTAAACCTCTATTTGTATTTTATAGGGACCCCGGAGAGTCCCTACAAAAGAATTTTAATTAACTAGTGCTCTCTTCACCAGGTTTACCTGTACCGTCATTAAATGTATATGTGAATATACCTGAAACGTTACCTGTACCTGCTGTAGATCCAACATTTGCTACAACTGTAGAATTAGCTGTAAGTCCTGCTGCAACAACTAAAGTTCCTGTAAGTGCATTAATACCTTTTGCTCCAGAAACTAAATTTTGTGCAAATCCAGTTGAGTTAGCTGCTGTTCCTAAATTAATAGTTGTAGTAGCTCCACCAGCTGAAGTTGACAATATCGCAAAACTAAGTGGTATAGCTCCTGCTGGTAATACAAATGGAGCGCTAGCATTTACTGTTGCTCCAACTGATACTGCAGTTGCTGTTGTTGTTGATGATAAGAAAGTAATAAGTGAAGATGCAATTAAAACTCCTGGATCAACTCCAGAACTTTTATCTTGTCCACCATATGTTCTTACATATCCTTGAAACGTGCTTTTATTTGCCATGTGTTTATCCTCCTATTAATCCAATGTAGTCATTAGGCATGTCGACTATACGCGTCTACATCGAATGTTAATGTATAGTATTTAAAATATATCTTAATTTATTAAATAGTGCAAGAGATCCCTGCATCAAAAATGATGTTTTTTACTATATTTTGTAACTAGTCTTTAACTAGCTACTGAAAAATCAGGAGCAGCTACTTCTATTTTAATCTGTCTGTAAGCAATTTCTGCTTCAGCCATTTTAATTTGGTTAACAATACTACGAATTTCTTCGTCTATTTTAACCATATCCAAAGAGTATCTACCCTCTTGGATGTGAGCCTGTTCCCAATCAAGTTCTAAAAGTCTCTTCTTTTTGTAAAGAGCTTGAACGTGATCCATCTACAACCTCCTCATAGGTTATGTAAAAAAGATTACTAATATGTTTATCAGTAATACTTTTTTCTATTTGTTCTTTACTCATTTTTCCCAGAAAGTCAAGTACTTTCTGATATAAAGATTCTGTTGAATTTAGGGGTTCAGATTCCAATGAAAATTGGATTTTAGTTCCGTTTATAAATATTTTTACTAGGTAAGTCATCTTCTCACAGATGTTTTTATAGGGATTTACAGGGTGAGTCAAGCCCACCCTGTAAATAAAAGTCCTTACGCTCCTGGAGAACCGTAAATACCTCTAGGGTCAGACCAGCCAAAACTGTATCTTTCTCTAGCTTTGTATCTAACGTTACCAGTATCGAAGTCACCTTCCATAGAAGTTCTAATCGGTGATCTTTCGAAGTACTTCATACCGTTTGGTACATCTGTTTTAACGAAGAATGCATCAGAATCAGTTAAGAAGTGATTTACAGTGTATCCACCAGAAATCATTCCCATGTTTCTAATTGCATTGATATCGTTATCAGAAGTTCCAACTCTACCAGCAGATTTCATTAATCTGTCAGCAGTGAACTGCAGTTGCACAGGGATGATTAATTTCACTCCTTGAGCAGCAACTTTTAATCCACGTTCATCAGTAAAGTTCGCAATGTCAATTAACGACTGTTCTAATGAAGTTTCATTCAAGTCAGCAGGTGTAGTTAGTGTATTTTGAAACGTACCAGCAATAGTAGCGTGCGTTGTAGAGAATAATGGAGATCCATCACCACCTGGATAGGTTGTGCTGAAACCATTGTTCAATACGTTAGCTGCTGTCACTTGCTTAGTATTCGCCATAGATCTAGCTAATGCTTTTGTATATCTAGACGCTAGTCTGTCATACAAGTTGTCCTCAATCGCTTCTTCAGTGATTGCGAACGCAAGAGCTATAGTATTGTGCGTATATCTAGCAGTGAAAGTCTCGTTAGCTTGGTCATAAGACACGCCAGAGCCTTCAGCTTTAATCGCAGCATTACCGAAACCTGATAACATAACTTCTTCTTCAAATGCTCTTTCAGAAGTTTCTTTATCGAAGATTTCTTCGTGCTCGTTTTCGTAACGTTTATATTCAAGTCCAAACAGAGCGTTTAAACCTGGTTCTAGTTCTTTAACTAGTTGTGATCGTGATATAGCCATAGTTTATTACTCCTTTAGATTAGTTGTTGACCTTTGTTAATTCTAACAACAAAGTCTTCACTAGCTACTGCTACTTCATTACCGATAAAGTTTGAAGGTCCTAGTACTAATGCCTGACCAGTAGACGAGTTAGAAGCTGCAAGATCTAAAGCAGTTGCAGAAATTCCATTTACAGAACTTCCTGCAGCATACAATATATCGAATGCTCTTCCAACAGCGCTTACACCTAGTGCAGTTCCTGTTGATTTAACAAGGTATAGTTGATTTGGATCATCCACTACAAACGCTTGAATGTTTCCTTGAGAAACATCTGTTTGTGTGTAGTAGTTTTGCCAAGTCGGTTTGTTTCTATTGTTAGGGCTAACTTCTATTAGACAGCCGTTAAACACGCCTAATACTTGTCCAGTTGCAGACGATGTTACAGCAACAACAGTTCCTGTAGCAGTCAATGCAGTTAAGTCACCTTGATAAATAGCCTGAGACTCGTTATCAACGATGTAGAACTGATCTTGTCCACCGCTAGTGTAGCCACCACCAACTTTTCCTAATGGTCTAAAACCATAGGCTTTTGTTGAGTTTGCCATATTATTTACTCCTTTAAGTTTAATTTAAACTTTGTTGGGTAGGAATTACTAAATAATTAGTTTTTCTTTGTACCACCAAAAGTTACACGAGTTTGCCTTTCATTACTGATTGGCATACTTGGATGCTGTTCCTTCAGAGGATCGTTTGCGATTGCATCAGCTCGTTCTTGAGTTCTTTTTGCAAAGTAATCTTCACGAGACTTAGCGATCTCCTCGGGTACTCTAGCCAGCACTAGGCCACCTACTCCAATCACTCCTGCGTATTTGCCGTCTTTAACTGATGGAAAGTTCTGGTCTGGATATTCATCAGCTCTCACTAATTCATATCCTGATCTCATTCTGCCTGTGATATTTTTAGTATCATCAAAGCCTAATGACTCAGCTCTTATCCATCTATGTCTAAATCCGTCTGGCGCAGGCGGTGCATCTAGAGATGATGGTGGAGTCCAAACTTTAGGTCTTTCTGTTTTAGACCTAGTTTCGCTCGCACGGGAAGTCTTAATTGTATTTTTTTCGTTTACCATATGCCTATACCTCCTTCGTGGTTAAATGTTTCGCATATTCTTCAAGTGGCACACCTAATCTTTTAGCAATTGCTACTTGTGATGGTGTGAGCTTCACAGTTTTTTTGCGTCCTGATTGGCTAGGACGATTAGCCGAAGCTACAACTTGAGCAGGTCTTGCTCTTTCTGTATTTTCTACATCTCTTGTACCAAATTTATGCGGAAATTCAAGTCTTATTCTTTTATCAATTTCTGCATAATATTCGTCACTTCTAGGATCGAATCCTTCTTCTGTTACAAGCTTTTTATGCATATCAAATGCAGTATAAGTCATTGCAGCATCATTACCAAACCAAGTATTTTTAGCCGCCCATTCTTCTGCTTTAGGATCTGTTTGAGGAGCCTGAACATATTGTTGTTGAGGGTTAATTGTTACTTCTTTTCTTGGTTCATCTTGTTGAGCCGCTTTAATTGCTCTTAATCTAGCAGATTCTAAAGCTAATTCAGCGATTTGTTGTTGAGCATTAACTTGAGCTTCTATATTTTGAGAATCAATAGCAGTTTTAAGAGCTTGTTTAGCATTTTCTAAACTAGAATTAACTCTATTTTCAAATTCAGATACATAAACTCTATCTGTTTTATGTACTCTATTTTCTAATAAAGCTTTTTCTCTTTGAACTGATTGAGCATAAACCAAAGCTTCTTCTCTTTGTCTTTCTGCTTCTCTCATTTTATGAGTTAATTTAGCTATACGTTTTTTAACGCCTTCGCTATATTCTTCTAACTCATCTTTAGGTTTTTTAGTTTCAGTTTTTTCTTTAGCTTCAACAATAGGTTGTTCTGCTTCTTGTTGAACTTCTATCTTCTCTTCTTTTTTCTCTTCTGCAACGGCTTTTGATTGCTCGTTGTTTTCCAATTCAATCTCAGCGCCTTCTTTTTCACCGACATCGATCATTGGATCGTTTTTTGGTTTTTTATCTTCTATTGGCATAGTGCCTCCTATGTTTAAATGTGATGAAGAACATCTTCAGGGTTTTTAATAGTCCCTAAAACTTCGTCATCGTTTAGTAGTCGCACTTCTCCACCTTCTATTGGTAATCTTGAGCCCGCATAACGAGCAAAGATAACCCAATCTCCTTTTTTACACCATGGACCTGTTGGATAACGCTCTTTGTCGTTATATGCTAAAGGTCCAATTTTAAGAACATAACCACAATTAGTAGCTATTCTTAATTTGTCTAATGATTCTTGTGATATAATAATTCCACCTTTAGTTTTATCTTTAGGTGTAAATGGTAATACTAATAATCTCCATCCTGACGGTTCTGGTAAACTATCAATTAATGATTCAGTAATATTTTCAGCTCTTATTGTTTTTTTATCTTCTTCTTTGTATTTTTCTTCAAGACCTAGAACAGTCTTTGGTACTTCGTTAGACTGAACATCAGTCGAGTTTAATAATGTTTCCTTCATTTTCTTTTAGCTCCTTGTTGTTTAGCAGGTTAGAGATTTCCTGTAATAAAAATTCGTATGTGCGAATTTGACCAAGTATATACTTGTAATCTTCCATGTTGTCAACCCCACCTGAAGTAACGGTTAACGTTAATCTTTCTAGTTGCGATTTCATAAATCGCTGTAGCTTATAAGCTACATCTACTGTTTCCATTAGCAATTCCACTTTCTCAATGATTTATTAATCCTTGAGTTTGGGTCACGTGCGGTTTTAGCTGAGGTTAATCTCTTCTTCATACCACTCATTCTCGCACAAAAGGATTTTCTTCTATTAGCAGCTTTTGAACCTTTTTTCAACTTACTTGGTTTAGTAGTTACTGCCATTGATAATTTAGAACCAGGATGTTCACGTCTATAAGATGCAATACCTTTTTTATTTAATCCACCAGCTTCAGATTTACCTTCTTTTCTTTGCCATGCAGGAGTTGCTTTACCACCTGATGCTAGATAAGCTCTACCCATTCCTCTAGATCTAATCATATTAATAAACCTTAGTAACTTTCCTTCTATTGTTCATTACTTTACCGCAACCTCTAGCAATAAATCCACCTTTTTTAAAAAGAGCATTTGGAGCCGGAGTAAAAGAAATACTTTTAACTTTTATTGACTTTTTAGTTATAGGTTTTTTTCTTTTATCACTACCTAAATCTGGCATTATTTTTTCTTTTTAGGGAAACCAGCTTTCATATTTGCATATGCTTTAGCAGATATAGTAGATTTAGATTTAGGACGACTTATTCCTAATTTTTTTCTACGATTTATATTTGCCCAAAGACCTGGCTTAGAAGAACCACCTTTTTTAAAAACACCTCTTCCTTTTAAAATATCAGCTTTAGTAACTTTTCCATCTCCTGTTAAATCAGGAAAAGAGCCACCGTCTTTAAAACCAGTTCTTGCATTAATAACTTTTGCAATACCTGTTCCTCTTATCTGTTTTCCAAGTCCCGACATTATTTTTTCTTTTTAACTTTGCCGCCTTTTTTCATATACTCAGCAGTTTCTTCTTCAGCATATTTCTCTGGAGATTTTTTTCCAGATTTAATAGCTTTAGCTTGTTTAGCTAAACTTTTTAATTCTTCGCCTTTATGTTTTTCTGCTTTTTCTTTTTTTACAAAAGCTTTAGGAGAAGTTTTTCCAGATTTAACTTCTTTAGCTTCTGCTAATTCTTCTTTATAAGATTCTTTTCCACCAAAAGCTTTTCCGCCTTTAGCTAAAGCAGCTCCCATTCCTCTTTGAGCAATTCCGCCGCCTCTAAGTGCAGCTCCCATTCCTCTTAATGCAATTCCACCGCCTCTAAAGTTTGGTCTTGGTCTTTGTTTAAAATCGTTTCTCATTTTTTTCTCCTTATCCGTTTTCCTGGTTGTTAGTCGGTTTGTTTGACATCGTTCTTGCAACCGACTCTGCTGAACGACCAATCACATACCCTCCGAGTCCAACATTTAATAATGTCCAAACATCACCAGGCAATTCAAAGGTAATAACTGCACCTAAGAATACTTTTATAACAGGTCCTATAACATAATTCCAAACTAAAATAAAGATTAAAACATACATTAAAAGGGGTCTCCAAGAGCTAGCAAACCAGCCAGCTTTTGCTTCAGCTTCAATGATTCTTGATGCTGCTTGTAGTTCTTGTGTATGAGATTGTAGTAATTGAGTCTGTAATTGAGCCTTTAATTTCTCTTGTAAATCCTTATCAGGAACAGCTTTTTCAATAGTATTAAAAAGAATTTTAGCTAAAGGTGCGATAGCTCCAAGCATTGGAAGCATATTAAAACCACTTTGCTATTTTTCTTTTATCCGGTAGCATTCTTCTTTGACCTTTAACAGGTTGTTTTTGAGTTTCATCTTTACTTGTCATTTCAACGTCAATACCACCTTTTAAATAGCCATCAGAATTTAGAAATTTAT
>Ga0209400_1001388_pt1 | contig 19523 bp, 14 predicted proteins | sample M_130807_EF_Meta_FD_187313 | JGI IMG/M metagenome (GOLD analysis project Ga0209400, IMG submission 187313) | Freshwater microbial communities from Lake Montjoie, Canada to study carbon cycling - M_130807_EF_MetaG (SPAdes) (version 2) | ecosystem: Environmental > Aquatic > Freshwater > Lake... | reverse complement strand
ATTGGTGCTGGTATGTCTCCTGGTTCATATACATTTAGTTGGAGTTTATCTAGTAGTTCTTTATTTGAGTCAAATAGTGTTAAAATACAAGATATAACTGATGTTACTTCAACTGAAACATATTGGACTACCCCTTCTGGATTTATTGCCACTGGTTTAATTAATTCATCACCATATACTTGGGTATTAGGTGCAACAATTAGTAGTACTATTGTAAGAAGTAGAGATTTTAGAGTCTATATAAATAGAAGTAATTTAACAACCATATCTAAATCTTTAAGTGTTAATTGGATGTTACCTATTTATACTGGTTCTACATCATCGGCTTCTTTGACTGGTTTACAAATTCTATCCAATTTAACTAATAAAATTTTAGCCACTAATTCTAATGTGTTAATTACAATTCCTGGTTCTGGGTATAAATATGTTGCTGTTCCGGAATCATTTAACCCAATTTACTCTTTGACTTTGGATAAGTTGCAAGTTGTAATGGCTGCAACTGCACAAGGATATACAAATAGTTATTCCAATTCATTATATTATAATAAAGTTTGGGTTACTAGTTCATATGGAATTGGTGCTACTTATAATGTTTATAGAACACTTAATAGTATATCAACTTCTATTGATTTGGTTCCAAGTGATTCAATACAAGTCAATAACCCAATTTATAATGGTCTTATTGGTGCTACTGGTCCTACTGGACCTGTTGGTCCTACTGGACAAAATGGTAATATAACTGATATCGGTATTACATATTCTACTGGAGTAACTTATAGTCTAACATTAGCGAATGTCAATAATGTTTTAGCGATGAGTCATTCATCTACAGCATCTGTTTATATTCAGCCATATAGTGTATCACCAATTGGAGTTGGTTCTCAGATAATGTTGGTGAATTGGAGTGGTGGCACTATGTCAGTTGCTGTTTCTAATCCTAGTGTTACTTTACTAAGTGCGGATAATGCTAAAAGAATAAGAACAAAATATTCAGCAGCAACACTAATACAAATGAGTCAAAATGTTTGGCTATTGACTGGTGATATAACAATTTAATGATATGATAACTTTTACTAATAATGGAATTAATACATCAATATTGGATTATGATGCTCGAGAATTTATTAGGCTTGCTAAATTAACTGATGAAACTCAAATTAGAGCAGTTAATGAATTGTGTAAAGATTTGAAAAAAGAAGGATTCTGGGATTCTTTTTGGAGAGTCTTTCCTTTTGCTTATGGTGGAACTACAGCCTCAATGTTATATTGCTTGAAAACCAGACAAATATTAACTATTGATTCCACACCTGGTAGTCTAACATTTTCAAGTACTGGAGTGCAGTTTGGATATACTTCTAGTCTTTCTATAAATGGTATTTTTTTGCAGAATACTGAAATATATTATGGTGGGCATATCTCCATCTATAACAGAACATCAACTAATTTTAATTTTTCTCAACGTCATGGTATGGCTGGAAATGGTGGTACTCAAAGATACACCGGTCCATTTTTTAATTTTGAATCTGGGACAGGTACAATGTCGGCTTCATTTTATAATGGTAGTGTTTATAGAGTTCCTGGTAATCCTTATAGCTCTTCAAATACAAATGGTGATCCTGGTAACCCAAGGGTAAATACTTTTACTTATTCTGGTGATAATACTGGACTATTTTTATATTCAAATAGAAATATAGAGACAGGTACAGCTTCTCTGACATCTCCGTTTATTTTCTATATGACAAAAAATGAAACAATACTTGGAATTACTTATAGTCCGAGAAACTATGCTGGTCAAGGAAATACTATAAGAATAGGAAACTATTATTTCCTTGGTACTACTTCTCAACAATCTCTACAAGAAATTTGTTGGTGGTCTATAGGAGGTGGACTACCTAATGGTACCAATGGTGGTCCTATAGAGTTGATTAGACAACCATCTTTTTATCAAATAGTTCAAAAATTCCAAACTAAGTTAGGAAGACAAGTTTAGAATTAATATATAAATATAATATATGATAACTTTTACTAATAACGGAACTAATACATCAATTTTAGACTATCATGCTCGTCAATTTATTACTGCTACTAAATTAACTGATTATACTCAAATTAGAGCAATTAATGAATTATGTAAAGATTTAAAAAAAGAGAGAATTTGGGATAAATTAAGAATTATTTATCCATTTGTTTATAATAGTGCATTCACAGCTAGTGTTCTTTATAATTTGAAAGATACATCTTATGCTAAATTGGTTGAAATTGGATCTACTGGGAGTGCCCCAACATATTCAAATACAGGTATCAAATTTAATGGTGATGGAGTTAGTGCTATTAACCTAAGTATCAATTTTTATAGTCTAAATGCGACTTTTAGTAGTTCGGGGTGGACATATGCACCACCAATGAGTATGGCTGTGTATAATAGATTTAATAGTATAAGTGCTCCAAGTGGATATAACGGTGAAAATGCTAGTAAAGCTGGGAGTAGTACTACACCTTTGGCATATCTTGGATTTCAATTTGGTACAAATAGTGTGGGATTTGATATGTTAAAGTGGCATTATCCAACTACTCCTCTTCCTGGTGCAAGTTATAGCAAGTATTTTACACAGTCGGATACTTCTGGTTTCTGGATACATTCTGCGATTAATTCTAATGGTGGTAGTGCATCAAAATTTACTCCCTATAATTATTTGATGAGTAAAAACGGTGTGGGTGTCGGTTTATTTATTGAGTCACATGGTCCTACTTTTGGGTCGGCTAATGTAAATGGTGGATTCGGAGTACCAGCTATTAGACTTGGTCAAAGAATTGGAGACCAAAGTGGACTTGTTGGTAGTACAAACCCATCTCGAGATGAACTTTGTTGGTATTCGTTGGGTTGGATGGATGGTGATGGAAGTGTAGTTCCATGGAATGGACCTGATCCAATATCACCTACACAACACATGAGTTTTTACCAAATAGTTCAAAAATTCCAAACTAAGTTAGGAAGACAAGTTTAAAAATTAATATATAGATACATGGGAGTAAAAGTCACAGGCGTTATTGAGCCAGTAAGTTTATCGGATACATATCCAGTTATAGATCCACTATATGGAATAGATGGTTTACGTTGTGTAGATACTGTAGATGATATGTATAATATTCCTCTTGAAAGAAGAAGAGGTGGTATGGTCGTTGGTATACCAAATACACTTAATCAAACTGTTACTTATTATAAGTTAAAACCAGGTATTGCTTGGACAGTTGGAACTTTATCTGTTACAGACTGGGATCCATTTTTTGGTTCTGGAACTGGTTCAACCGCTGTTCCTAATAAATACCATATTGCTGATGAAACAATTATTGTTCCAACAAATTATATGTATTTAGTTTATGGTGATTTAACAGTTGGTACTGCTGGTGTATTTGAAAACTATGGAAGAACTGTTATTATAAATGGAGATTTAAAATTGGTTGGTGATGGTACATATTCTAACTCTGGTGATTTACAAATAGTGACACTCACACAAACTAATAAATTTGGGTATTCTTTTTCTTTAGGTCCTGGTGCTGCATTAAATGTTTCCCATGGATTGAACACAAGTGATATAGTATATACGGTTAGAGATGGTAATAACTTTGTTTATCCTAATATTGAATTAATAGATGACAATAGCCTAACAATAACAACTACTGGTACCATAAGTAATGGTAGAATAAATATAATGTCTTAAATAGATGTCAACTAATAAACTACTAAATAATTTACAATGGAAAACAGTTGGTACTGTTTCAACTCCTGATTCTGGTTATAAAACACTTTATGCCAAAAGTACAGATCCTTATTTATATTTGGTTGATGATGGTGGAAATGAAAAGAAACTAGGATTTTCTATTTATCCTAAAAATGGATTAAATATTACTTCTCTTGGTGCTACATATGTTAATGATTATCAACTTGATATTGCTATTGGTACTGGTTTAACATTTTCTGGAGACTTTGTTGGTTCTACTCTTAATGTGATGGGATTGACTGCTTATAGTCTCGGTGATGGGACATTTACGGATGGTTATATTTTAGGTGTAACATCTAGTGGTGACTTAAATTGGGTTCCTTATCCTACAGTTAATGCTAACGGAACAAATAATTTTATTGCTAAATTTACTAGTTCATCTACAATAGGTGATTCATTAATACAAGATGATGGTTCTAAAGTTTATATAGGAACTGCTCCAGGTGTTGTTACTGCTTCTTTTAGTGTTGATACTAATATAAATGTTGGTAGTATTATTTACTTTGGCGATACTAATTTTAAAAAAATAGATACTTCTTCTAACTTTTTAATTAGTTCAAATAGTAGTGATTTTACTATAAGATATTCTGATGGAGTAAACACGCTTAATTATATTAATGCAACTTATAGTGATAGTAGTATATTACTTGTTGAAACATTAAAAGTAGTTAAAGGTACTCCAAACTATATGTATATGGGTAATACATCCAGTGCAACTTCTATTAATTTTTATTCAAATGTAGATGGTTTATTAAATTTAGAAGGTAGTGCCACAAGCGGTTTATTAAAGATTGCTGATGGTAATCAAGGTGGTTATAAAATACTTAAATCTGATTCTTCTGGTTATGCTACTTGGATAAATCTAACTGCTAATAAAGGTATAACTGTTTCTAATTTAGTTATATCAAGTAATATATCTGGATATGGATTGACTATATCAACTATGAATGATTCTTTGAATTTAGATTATGGAATTTTTGGTAGTACTTTAACTTATTCCACTGGTGTTGTAGATTTACCAACAACCGGTGTTACTTCTGGTACATATGGATCATCAGCTTCTATACCACAAATAACAGTTGATGCTTATGGTAGAATCACATCAATATCTGGTGTATCTGTTTCTATTGGATCTGGCAATGGTGGTATAATGACACCAGCTGATAAAAATTGGTCATCTAATGCTGTTTCTGTGAATGGTTCAACAGCTAGTTCTTCCACAATAACTTACACACCACTGCAGGGAAGTTATGTTAGTGTATTTGTAAATGGCCAAGAAATGGAAGTTGGTAATGCAACAACAAGTGTTGCTTGTTACTTTGGTACCAATTCTACTTCACCAAAAGGATTCTCAGCGTCCAACGCAATACAAGCTGGAGATTATTTATATTGGAATCCAACTTATGCTAAATTTAATTTAGAGTCTGATTTTAGAATTTCTCTACATTATTTAGTTTCTCCTTAATAATATACAAGAAACGTATTTTAGATTTTTAATATATAAATCAAAATACTTTTATTCTTGAATGGCACAACAGCAAATTAACGGTACTCAAATTTTAATTGGTACACCAGATGATGGAACATATGGAGTAACTCCAAGTAATATTAATGTGCCTGGTGTTTTATCAACGGATAATTTACCATCAGCTATTGATAAATTAATTGGTATAATTGATAAATTAGCACCTGCTAAAAGTCCTGGTTTAAGTACAAAATATTTATCTCCTCAGACAATATTAGGCCCATATACTGCTAGACATGCTGGCACAAATTCTGTTTGGAATGTTGGATTTTCTGCTACTGCTTCTGCTACAATTGGATCATCATATAGTAACATATATGTTACTTCAAATCCGGTGGTTAATGTTAGTGATGTATCAACTATCAATGGTGGACTTGCAACATTTTCTGATGGTCAGACTGGTACACTAGTTGCTTTAGTTGATGGGAATATTGTTGGACAAAGAGTATTAGAATCTACGTATTATGGACCAGGTGTGTCTGGTTCGCCTGATGTAAATACTTGGAACAGCTCAGGTGCATCCGGAAGTGGTGGTGGTTTGACTATCACATTCGATCAAGATCCATATTCATCTGCACCGAATACTGGATTTTGGACATCACTAAAAGCAACTATGTCATCTACATATTCTTTTAGTGTAGATGGTAATGAACATTACTACCGTATGTCGCATACTACAACTGGTAATGTTATTAGTAATTTCAAATTTATTTATGATGTCAACACTACACCACAAAATGGTGTTTATAGTGGTGTTGCTGCTATTGGTGGTGTTACATTTTCATTAAGTTTATCACTATTCACTCAATCATCCACTAAGTGGACATCTGGTGTTCCTAGTTTAAGTGTTGGTGATTATGTGTCTGCTAATTATGCTATCCCAAATAGTGGTGGACTAGTTTCTAGATTTTATAATTCTACTACTATAACAAGATTTAATTTATTGGCAACAACTACTGTAACTACTAATGATACCACATCGGGTATTCCATTAAATGGATACCCATCGGCCTATCAAAATCCATATAGAGTAACTGGAATTACAGCTGCTGTTGCTGCTAATATGTTCACGCCATCAACGGATTTTGATGCTTTATTTACTATTAGTCTTTTAAATCCATTAAATACTAGTGTGTCTAATTCAATAACTGGTATTAATTTTGGTCTAATTAATCCATTAGCGAGTGGTAAAAAGCTGTATATAGATACAGTTTCGAATGAAGCTGTTAGAGTTAGATCTGGTGATGGTTTATATCCTTCTTTTGGTTCTGGAACATATCAATTTGGAGATGCTTATACATCAACTCTATCTTCTTATTCAATTAATGATAACAGTACATTTCCACAAGTTTGTGGTGAGTTAATGTTACAGAATGCTATTTTTAAAGTTCCATTTGGAAACTGGACCACTAATTATCCGGTTGTTGGTTCAAATTATACAACATTAAATAATAATGGAGTTAATGCTTATCAGAATCCATCTCTTACTTATTGGAGATGGGTAACATTCAATACTGGATCTATATCAAATGTTGCTTCTTTTATAATTACAATAAATGGATCTTTTAATTTGACTAGTAGTGGTATTTCTCCATATGTCACAACCGCATTTGGTATATATGTTAGAGTGATAGGTGTGACTGGGTGGTTAGACTTAAATAAAATTTACTCATCTGGTAATCCCTTATTAGATGGTGATAATTGTTATGATAATACTTATGCTCTAAAATCATCAACTGTTAGAAGGGTAACATTAGGACCTGGTGCAAATGTTAGTGGTACTGTTTATGTTAGAATTGGGTTACCTACAACATCTACTATAACTTTTACAGGAGTAACAAAATCATAAAATAAAGAAATGGCATTAAACGCGACACAATCAGTAGATATCTTATTTAAGAAATTTGTTACCTCTAAGGCAACAACAACAACATCAAAACAATATTTTGAAGAAGGATACACTTCAGTACCAAATGTTTTAAATAATAACATTTGGTTACAAAGTGATCAAATACCGAATACTGCCACTACATCAAGTGTTACACAGTTTATTAGTGTTACTATGAGTTATATAAGTGGTTCAAATGGTGCATTTTATGATTCAACTGGAACATTAGTTGATATAATTCCATTTGGTTATGGTGATGGTTCTTCATATAATTATCAAATATTTAGAAACAACGGAACAACTCCGATTAGCTCTGGTCAATCAGATTGGTTCTTTGATAATAACTCTGGTATTTTAACTTTTTTCTCTGGCACATTAACAGCTGGAACAATTTTGGATAATGGGCCTGGTGGTAGTGGCCAAACTTTAGCGACCCCGGCACTTCCACCTATAGCAAAAGTTTGGAAATATGTTGGTAAAAAAGGTACTATTCCTAATTTAAATGGATTAACATACAGTGGTGGTACAATGTCTATTAACATTGGTACTGGTTTAACATTTAGTAATGGTCAGTTAACTATATCTGGTTCAATTGGTACATATAGTGGTGGTTTAACATTTAGCAATGGAACTTTAACTACAACAGTTGGCAATGGTTTGACCAATAGTAATAACTCATTATCTGTTATTATATCAAATGGCTTAACATTTAGTAATGGTCAATTATTATTAAATATTGGTACTGGCTTAACATTTAGTAATAATCAACTATCATCATCATCAGTAACAACTGTTAGCAATGGTTTGACCGCTAATGGAAATACCTACTCTGTTAATATCAATAGTAATGGTTTAACATTCAGTAATAGTCAATTATCTCTTAATATTGGTACTGGCTTAACATTTAGTAATGGGCAATTAACATCTATTATATTACTTAGTAATGGTTTGACTGCTAGTGGCAATACTTATTCTGTTAATATTAATAGTAATGGTTTAACATTTAGTAATAGTCAACTGGCTCTTAACATTGGTACCGGTTTAACATTTAGCAGTGGTCAATTACAATCAACATCTGTTACAACAGTTGGTAATGGTTTAACTGCTAATGGTAATACTTATTCTGTTAATATTAATAGTAATGGTTTAACATTTAGTAATAGTCAACTGGCTCTTAACATTGGTGCCGGTTTAACATTTAGCAGTGGTCAATTACAGAGTGTTGGAACATCTGTTTATGCTGGCTCTGGTTTAACTAAGTCTGGTAACACATTTTCTGTTTTATTGGATGGTGTTACACCCGGATTAACGGTTTCATCAAATGGATTAAAGATAATTGATTTGATAATGACTACCTCATCCGTTAAGTTGGATACTAATATATTGGGAGAATACACAACAGACCCAACAACACTTTTGGGATGGGGAGTTTATTCTATTCCAACAAAAGGTTATGTTGATGCAATTGCCTCTGGTTTAACACTTAAACAAGCTGTTAGAGTTGCGGCAACTGGTTCAATTTCAATATCATCTGCTCCATCTAGTGTGGATGGTATTAGTTTATCTTCGGGTGATAGGATTTTACTTTGGAAACAAGATGGTACGGTTAATGGAACATCATCAAATGGTATTTATGTCTATAATGGTGTTGGCTCACCAATGACGAGATCTACTGATATGGATGGTAATCCACCATCTGAAGTTACCACTGGTATTTATACATTTGTTACAGAAGGTAGTACATATCAAGGTTCTGGTTTTGTGGTTGTTGCATCCGGAACTGTTTCGGGTCAGATTCAAGTTGGCACACAATCTATGAAGTGGACTCAATTCTCCAGTGCTGGAAATTATATCTGGAATAATGGACTAATTGCTACTGGTAATGTTGTTGATATTGATTTATTTAACAATGGTGGATTAACATTTAGTGGTGGCCAGTTAAAAATTGACTTAGCTAGTAATTCCGGGTTAAATATAAATAATGGATTGTATATAAATACTACTTTTGCTGGTACTGGTTTAACTATGAATAATGGTGTGATGTCAGTTAGTAATCCTATTTTGGCTAGTAGTGGATTAACTAATAGTGGTTTAACATTTAGTGTTAACTTAAAGTCTAATAGTGGTTTAACATTTAGTAATGGATTGTTAGATGTGAGTATAGGAACTGGTCTAACTGTTAGCTCGGGATTAATAGTTTTATCTCCTTTGTTATCTAATGGATTAACATATAGTGGAGGTAGTTATTCAGTTAGTATTAGTGGTTTTGGGTTAACATTTAGTAGCAGTTCATTATCTATAGACACAACATATTTTAGCAAAGGTTTGACGGTTAGTAATCAAAATCTAATTGTTGATACTGGAAATGGATTAACATTTAGTAATAACACACTAGTATCAAATATTAACAGCAATGGTTTAACATTCAGTAATAGTCAAATATCTCTTAATGTAGGAAATGGATTGACATTTAGTAGTGGCATTTTATTATCTAATATTGGTAATGGTTTAACATTTAGTAATGGTCAGTTAACTATATCTGGATATATTGGAACATATAGTGGTGGAGTTACATTTAGTAATGGAGATTTAACTACAACAGTTGGTAATGGCTTAACCAACAGTAATAACTCATTATCTGTTATTATATCAAATGGTTTAACATTTAGTAATAGTCAACTAGCTCTTAACATTGGGAGTGGATTAACATTTAGTAATAATAATCAACTATCATCAACATCAGTAACAACAGTTGGTAATGGGCTTACTGCCAATGGTAATACCTACTCTGTTAATATTAATTCAAATGGTTTAACATTTAGTAGTGGTCAAGTTTCATTAAATATTGGTACCGGTTTAACATTTAGTTCTTCAAGATTGAATGTTCTAATTGATTCTATACCATCTGGATTAACTCTTAGTAGCACTGGTATTAAAGTTAGATATAATCAAACATCTGGTTTAGATATTTATTCTACTGCTGGTTCTACTGAAAATCAATTGTATATTAACTGGAATAATATTATTGGTAATGGATTGACCTGGAGTGGAACACAGTTAAATACTAGTAGTGCGGTATTGAAAAAATACACAGATGGTCCATTGTCATTTACAGCAAGTGTGACTAAAACAATTACACATAACATTGGTAATACGGAATATATTATTCAAATGTATGCAAATTCAACCGGTGATGAAATTTTATCACAGTATAGTGGTAGAACAACAAATACAATTGATATTACAGTGTTTGAAGACACATCCGACGCAAAAATTGTTATTATAGGATAATAAAAACCCAGACATTAGTTCTGGGTTTTTTATTTTTTATATATAGACTATAATAAACTTATTAAATAGAGATGACAAAAATATTAAATAGTCTTAGAGTAACCGGAACTGGATCAAGCTCACAAGCTTTGGGTGTAACTGGTGGTTATGTAAATATAAATGGTAATTTAAGTGTTGGTACTTGGAATCCATCAAGTGGTACAAATTTTTACATTTTATCTGGATCTTCATCTACCAATCCAATGATAATTAGGAATAACTCTAATTCCAATGATATATTTAAGGTATTCGATACGGGGGCTGTTGAAATTAATAATAGTCAAACCGGTACTTCTTTAGTTACTTTAACCTTAGGTTCTACATCATCTGTGAATGGTGTTGGTGTTCTTCAAATTGGTAGTACAAACTCAGGCTTAAGAATAGTTGGTGATAATAATTTTCCAAGTTTTCTTAGCTCAAATGGTGATTTTGTTTTTAACAATTCACTTAACACCACATTAAATTACAATTCTTTGTGGTTTGATATTGGTACTGGGTCTTCTCAGATTCCAATGATTTCCACCAACACCAACTCTGCTAGATCTTTAAGATTGGCATCTGGTGGTGGTGCATTTTATTTATCAACTAATATTCAAAGTAGTGGGCCTAACTATATTACAACTGATAGGCTTATTATTCCTGGTGGATCTCTTAATTCTCCTTTTGTTAATCCACGTTTTGTGAATACCGGTACTCTACAAATTGAAAATGTTGGTATATCTACAAGAAATATTGGCACAACAACAAGTAATAGTTTTCCAAATACTTTTATTATTGGTAGTTCACAAAGTAGTATTAACATATCGGGAACAACCTATGGCATTCCTACATCTTGGAGTCAAGGTTCAATCATCATTGCTCCTGGTAATGCTATCAATATGACTGCTTCTCATTTTCCGGTCTCAGGTTTAACACACACTAATAATTCTAATATTTTGATGGTTGCTCAGTTGAGTGTAATCCCTACTGGTAACTATAATGTAATGATAGGTGGTGGTTCTAGAATAACCACCGGATTCCAGAATGTCGGAATTGGTAATGCACAAAATAGCACAAATCCAGCATTAGGTGAATTAACAACTGGTGCTCAAAATGTCGCGGTTGGATCAAATGCGATGGGTAAACTAACAACTGGTAATTATAATACTGCTTTGGGAGATAGAAGCTTGAACTCTTCCGGTTCTGTAAATTTTTCAAATAATGTCGGTGTCGGAATTCAATCCGGTCAAAACGTTGTGAGTGGTAATAATATATTCATAGGAGCAAATGCTGGTAGGTCATACAATGGAACGGGTGACAGTGTTTTATATTTAAGTAGTCATACTTTTACTGCAACTAATCCTACAGAGGCAGCAGCTGTTCACTATAGTTCAACTTACTCATCTTGGGTTGGTCTACCCCCATCTTGGGCAACATTAAATACATATGGAAATGTTGTAATTTTTGGCAATGAGTCAAGTGGTAGTAGAGAAAGTTCAACAATAAATAGTACCGGTACTTTTAGATCTTTATTTTTTGGTAAAGGTATGTGGCATCAGTCACAATCTTTAAATACTTATGTAATTTCTACTTCTTTACCAACATTAAATTCTTGGACAAGTAGTGGTGTAACTTACTCACATAATGATGCTTTTGGTTCTAGTTTAGAATTAGTAGCTGCTCCTGGTAGAGGTGGCGGAACCGCTGGTGATATTTATTTTTCAACCGGTCAATTTGCTACTGCTGGAACAAATATCTTACAAAATAAAGTAAATAGGATGACCATCAAAGGTGGTAATGGATTCATAGGAATTGGTAATGGCACTTTTTCCAATAATCCAACAACTCTTTTACATATCTACTCAACACAATCAAACGCATTTAGACTACAAGATGGTACTCAAGGTGTAGGTAAAGTTTTAGTTTCTGATGCTAACGGTAATGCAAGTTGGGGAACATCTAGTAGTGGAACTGGTACAATAACAGGTAGTGGAACATCAAATTATATTCCAAGATTTAGTAGTTCAACTGGATTAACAATAAGTAATATTTACCAAGGATCTACATTGGGTGCAATTTTAATTGGATATACTTCATCTTCATCTACTTATGATTCCGATACAAATGTTTTAAGAGTTAAAGGTGATGTTTATTTTGATAATGTTGGAACTAGTAAGAAGTTTTATCTTAATGGTACTTATTTATTTGATGATATTAAAGGTAGTATAGCTCTTGGATATCAAGCATTAAATAGTGGTGGAACCGCCGGTAATCAAAATATTGCTATAGGATATCAGTCTTTGAAAAATTCAGATGGTAATACAGATTATAATATTGGTTTAGGTTATCAATCTTTATTTAATAATACCGGAGATAGTAACTTAGCTATAGGATATCAGTCATTATTTAACAATACTATTGGTAGTTATAATTTATCAATTGGTTATAATTCTTTGCATAATAATATTAGTGGTAATTATAACGTGGCTATTGGTTTTAATTCAGGTAGTGGTTTCTTAGTCGGTAATGGTAACTATTTCTTGACTTCTACATCAAGTTCAATTGGTATCACACAAGGTAATTTTAATACTTATTTAGGATATAATATAGTAAGTTCTACCTCATCATCAAATACACACAATACGGTTATTGGCGCTAATACAATTATTGGTGCTGGTATTACAAACTCAATTATACTTTCAAATGGTTCTGGTCAACAAAGAATTATTGTTAATGCTACTGGTAGTGTTATAATACCTGACTTAGCAACATCAAGTACACCAAGACCAATGTACGCTCTATCTGATGGTAGATTAACTGATAACTCATATACAAATGTTAGATTACTTGATTCATTCTCTGGTAGTTCATTCTCGGATAAGCTAATTGATGCTGGTTTGAACGCATCGGGTGGAACCGTTGTTGATTGTACTGCTTATTCTGGTAATCAAACATTGAATAGTACTGTATTTATTAGAAATTCGGTTAAGTTTGTATTTGGTGCTATTAATATTACATTTGGATCAACCAACTCGAACGCTCATATGTTCTGGATTAACAGTGATGGTGTTAGCATTTCCGGTAGTTCTAGATCTACAAGATCTAGTCAGTTGCTGCCAACCGCTACCACATTCACTATGACCACAACTGGTGCTACACAAGCTGGTTATCACATTTACAATGGATTGACTTATTCTGGAATAACATCTTACAATGTAATTAACTTAAAGGGATTTGATTGTATCGGTACTGCTTCTGTATATACTGGAGCAGGTGGTGGATCTGGCGGTACGGTTTCTTATTCTTCATATGGTGTAGGTGGTATCTGTATAGTTGAAGGTGATACATTTGCAACTGGTGGTGGTATTAACGTCAACCAAGTTGTTATTGAAGATATATTAGTTGATGGTTCAAGAGACCATGGTGTATTAATTATTGGGGCTATCTTGGCTCAAGTTAGAAATACTCGTGTATCAAGTGCTGGTGGTCACGGATTCTATATTGGCGGTGGGGCTGTTGGTTCTCCTGCTGGTTTGAATGCTGGTGGATCAACATCTACTATTTTATTGAACTGTTATGCTTCTTCTGGTAGATTAGCGGGTTTTGCACTTGATGGAGCTTCCTATTGTCAGTTACAGAATTGTGCTTCTGAATACTTCGGTATGGGTTATTTCTTTAGAAGTTGTTTCAATGTTTCTGTGTTTGGGTGTGGTGCTGAATCAAACCAAACTCAGGCCAATATTCCTAAAAATTTAGGAATAAAATTTACTAATAGTTCGGCCACCGCATCTACCTTGGATGATGTTGGATCTGACTATGTGACTAGATACACAGGTACTTCTTATTTCATTAGTGGTGGTAGAAATATTTATATGCCAAATCCTTACTCTAAAGATCCTGGTAATAATCCGGGTTCTGGTACTGCTTCATCTGCAACTATCGCACACATAACTGTTTATGGTTCTGCTAGATCGGTTTATATACCTAATCCAAGAACTACGGGAGATTCACCAACAATGTACGCAATTAGAGTTGAGACTGATAATACAAATGCTCCAAGAGATGTTAATATCCTGTATAATCCAGCTGATGATAGACCAACATATTCTGCACCTTTTACTGTGTATAATTCTATTCCAAATATAAGTTATAATGAGGTTTCAAGTCCTCGTAATCCAACGGCTGTTATTTTAGATCAAGGTTTAAATACTGAGATTAAGAATGGTACTACTTTTTACTCAAGTAGTATGCTAATTGGTACTGCCTCTGGTAATGCTACTGCTTCTGCTATATTTCAATTAGATTCAACTACAAGAGGAGTTTTAGTTCCAAGAATGACAACTTCACAAGTTTTGGCTATTTCTAATCCATCTGATGGTTTAACTGTATATAACACTACTTTACAAACATTGTGTTTTTATAGAGGTGTGGCGGCAACTTGGAGCGCAGCTACCTATATATCTATGTAATAATTTTTCAAAATTTGAAGGGAAGACATGAAGTTGCAATATATATTCTAGAAAAAATTATTACAACTTTATGTCTGAACAAAACAAATCTAACCTAAGCGAAGAAGACTATTTGAGAATGCACTTAGAAGGTTTAGAGTCTGATAAACAAAATCCAGAACCTAAATTTCAACAACCAAAAGTGAATGTTCAAGTAGATAATACAAGAGCTTCTGACCTTCAATATTTTGCCTTTGACGTGAGAGAATTTCCTTGTGGAATATTCTATCCAGCCGGAACAACTATTCAAGTTAGACCAGCCCAAGTTAAAGAGATACAAGCATATTCAATGGTTGATGATGGTAACTTCTACGACATTGTAGAGAAAATGAATGATATGTTATCAGCTTGTGTTAGAATTAAATATTTAGATGGATCTATTGGTTCTTATTTAGATATTAGAGACCCAGATAGATATTATCTAATCTTTTTAATTAGAGAATTAACATTCCAAAAAGGATCATCATTAACAACAAATGCAACTTGCACTTGTAATGCTGAAGTTAAAATTGAATTAAAAAGAGAAAACTTCAAATCATTTGATATTCCAGAAAAGATTAAAAAGTATTTTAATCCACAAAATATGTCTTTCCAATTTAACGTTAAAAACGGAAAAGTATTTAACTTAGCTCCACCAACTATTGGTCTACAAAAAAGCTTTACTGAATATATTATTAAAGAAAATTCAGAAAAAAGAAAACCAAATCTTTCTTTCTTGAAAATTATTCCTTTCCTACTTTTTGATAGAACTAATATCACTATAGATGGAATTAAAGCAAAATTAACAGAATATGAGAAAATGGATGATATGTCTTTCCAATTCTTAAATTCAACTGTTGAAAAGATGACCTTTGGTATAGAAAAATTATTTAAGAATTGTGAAACGTGTGGTTTGGAGGTGCACACGGATATGATATTTCCCAACGGACCGTCAGCTGTTTTCGTTGTTCATGACGCATTTGACCAGTTTATTGAAGAATAAACTACTTCTTCAGAAAAACTACCATCTACAAGAGTGGGCTATAGACAACTGGCCATTTTGGATGTTAGAAGAGAATATTAAAATTGTTAATGAATTAACAGAAGAAGAAGAAAAACAAAGAAAAAGACAAGAAGATGACCAACAAAAGAATACGCCAAACTTTAACCCATCATCATATATGAATAGCATGAGTAGTATGGCGAATAAATTCAAGTAAAAGTAATATTGTAACTGACACAATATGAATATGAATAAAAAAAACCCAATCAAATTGATTGGGTTTTTTATTCATATTTCCAGATAAAATTTTTTGTATGCTTTCTTCTACCTCTACAAACATCAACAATTCTTGCTTTAGAACACCCAGTCCCTAAAGATGCCTCTTTTATAGATTCATATTTTTTTATAAAGTTATTATCTATATCAAATTGTAAAACTACTTTTCCATAAGTGTGTGGATAATACATTCTTTTTGATGATTGGCTCATTTTTAACTTTGTATCTTCTGTGTGTTTGAAACCTAATTTAGATTCTTTTATTTTCTCTTTAGTTTCATCGGAATGAGATTTCCCATAAAAATGATTTTTTTCTCCAGATGTTGAAATAATTATCTTCTCTTTGACTTCTTGAGGAGTTTCTTTGCCTTTATTCCAAGCTTTATGTCCTTTATTCGATTCGCTAATTTTGGCTCTATGTTCATCACTCAATTTACTACCTAAGGTAATCTTATTGCCTTTAGTAAAACCACTTCCATTAGATTTGGTTATCTCTCTTTGTCTATCACGCTCTTCTTGAGTCCAAATTCTACCAACTTGACCCTTACCACCCTCTGTGCAGTTTAATCCATTTCTATAACTATCATAAAAAGAAATCCAATATATTTCTTTTTCATTCAGAAATACTTTGTCTTCACCACATAAACAATCATCTATAACTTCAAATGTTTCAGATGGATTCCAATTGTATTTTTGGCAATTATTCCAAAGTTGTGTTTGTTTAGTAAAGGCTAGTTTCTTATATTGATATTTTCTCTTTTTCACACAGAGAGTCTGTCCAACATAAACAGCCCCATTTGGGGCTGTTATTTTATAAATATATCCTATTATGTTTGTTAAATCTTTTTTCATATAAGTATATATAAAAAAAGTTACGGTCCCTAGTATCCAGGAATCAAAGGAGGCGAAATGGTAAAGTTTCCGTCAATATATTCATCAATCCAGTAGTCTGCAACAAAGTTTGCAGTAACCGTTTCTTGAATAGCAGCTGACCCCCAATCCAAATCAGTAGCATTAAATCCTTTGATTTGACAGTTTTGAAAAGTAACACGTCTCAATACAACACCTTTTTTATCATGTTGGTTAACAATGATAGTACCAATAATATCACTCTTATAGTGTAGAGAACCATTTTGTGAGTTCCATACCAAGTCATACCACGCTTTTAATGTGTCCCAAGTAGTCATATTTCCCTTCTCATTGACATTGACATTAAAATCAATTGAGAACTCAATGTGAGTCATTTCAGGTGTAGTCATGAAAGCTCTAGTTGAATACTTAAATCTTTGTTGAGTAACACCAATGTCTTTAGTTAAATCTAAAGATACTTTTTTAGCTTGTTGTAACATCATAATAGGATCTCTACCTTGAGCTTGTAAGATAGTCGGCATAATAAATGTTATTTCAAACAAGTTTAAATATACTGGTTCTTCTGGCTTGGTTCCTGGACCACCTGGGCTCCCGCTCATCTGTAGTTGGGTAAAGTGAGGTAATGGCATAACTCTTTATATTATTTTTATTATTAATTGTTTTTAAATTATAAAGTATATATTAAACTATTTTCTATCTCTAGTTAATTTAATATTCTCTGTAATGTATATATCTATATTAAAATGTGAAAAAAAGATAAAAATTTACAAAGGGACACACAAAATACTTATATATACAATAAAATATGAGAAAATGTAATTTTAGAAGGTGTGGTAAGGAAATATCCGGTAGAAAGGATAAACAATACTGTAATAGGTCATGTAAAAGAATGGAACAGACCTATCGAAAAAGAAAAAAAATAAAGGATGAAAAATTGTAAGATACGTGAGGGAATAATTAAAATTCCACCTACTCATATTTTTTGCAATAAATGTGATTCAAATACTGAATATATTAATTATTCCGTTAAAACTAAACAATGTAAAAATTGCTATTCAATACAAAGAAAAGAAAATAAGACAACTTCTAATAGAAATAGATTAAATAGAGATAATAAGTATTCTTACCAAAAAGTAGAATTTAAATTATGCATCATATGTAATATGGAAAAAGAGATAAGTTTGTTCCTAAATCGAAAAGACTCAAAAGATGGATATCGAAATCAATGTATTGAGTGTTTTAAACAAAAAACTAGTGCTTCTAAAAAATCTTATAGGGAAAAAAACAAAAAATCTATTAGAGAAAAAGATGTAATTTATAGAAAGGAAAGGATGAAAACTGATCCATTGTATAGAGCAAAGATAGATGCAAGAAATATAATAAGAAAGGCTCTATCGGAAAAAGGATATTCAAAGAAATCGAGAACTGAGGAAATATTAGGATGTTCTTTTATCGAATTTAAAATCCACATCGAGTCTCTATTTCTTAATAATATGTCTTGGGAAAACAGAAATGAATGGCATATTGATCATATAATACCACTTGCTTTCGCTAAAAATGAAAAAGAACTACTTTTAATAAACCACTATATAAATTTAAGACCAATTTGGATCAAAGATAATCAATTAAAAAGTGATAATATTGAAATAAAAAACGCTATATATGAGTTAATAATGAATCAAAGAGTGTACTTTGATATGTAGTGATTTTTCTAAATGATATCTTTAATATATACCATATATGATTTATATTAAATTATTTGAAGCTTTTATTCAAGAACCTGTTTTTTACAGATTCAGTCATGTTGATTTATTAAATGGAAAGACTGAATTAGTTTATCATCCAAAAGAAAGAGGAATGATAGGTCCCGAAAGTTTTAACTCTTCTTTAGTTGAATCTGGCTTTCCTGATAAAAAGAAGTGTATTCATTTTATGAATTCTCTTGCTTTCGATCCTTCTTACAAATCAATATATGGAAAATATACATACAATATACAAGTAGATGATAATTCACATTTAGGATGGTCTTTCTTAACGGCAATTAATAATTGGTTTTATAGAACTAATCCATATCACAATGCTATTAAGAATCCTATTTGTAAAGACCTATTAAATACTGAATTTAAAGATTTGTACCATGAGAAAGAGAATATTGGTAGATTTGATACCACCGTTGTAAATAGAATGAGAGATATTTTAATTGAATGTAATCTCATTGGAACCGGAACAATAGAAGATTTAAAGAGTAGTAAATATTTTGAAAACCAACCAGTTTTTGTGTGGACCAATGATGATGTTAAAATAAGTACTTACCAGAAACCATCAAATAACTATTAATCATATTTTATAATTTAATATATACATTTAAGAAAAAAATTTAATTTATG
>Ga0209400_1001384_pt1 | contig 19545 bp, 26 predicted proteins | sample M_130807_EF_Meta_FD_187313 | JGI IMG/M metagenome (GOLD analysis project Ga0209400, IMG submission 187313) | Freshwater microbial communities from Lake Montjoie, Canada to study carbon cycling - M_130807_EF_MetaG (SPAdes) (version 2) | ecosystem: Environmental > Aquatic > Freshwater > Lake... | reverse complement strand
AAGATGAATAACATTGCAGTGCGTACAAGCTACTGCAATGAGATAGACGCCATACTGGAGGAGGGGCGCAGGATAACATTCAGCGAGCTGATTGCCTGGGCGGTGAAGCCGTGGGTGACATCCCACAAGCTCAACCGCTTGAAGTTCCTCTTGGAGCTTTACGCTTCCCAGAAAATTGAAAACACCAAGGAGATCCTCAAAATTGAGGAGCAACTGGTTGAGATCAAAAGACTGGACGAGCTGGCAAAAAGCATGTCCGCTTCAGCCCCGTGCCTTGACTTGGTCGGAAATGAGGCAAGGGGGAAGGCAAAGATTGCTGACCTGAAAAACAAAAACGACTACATTGACCCGTTTATGGCATTCATAGCAGAGAAGATCAGCGCATTGAGCGGTGTGCCACCAGAGCCACCGCAAGTGGCTACGACAGGCTCTCTGAACGCCTAACAGCCTACCCGGGCTTAATACGGGACTAGCAAAGAAACAAATGGAAACCAAAAAGAAACAAAAGAGCTGGGAAATTTTTATCAAAACGGATTTTTTATCAAACGGTGTACAAACTAAAAAGATGTCGCTTTTGAATTTGCCTGAGATTGAGATTGAGGGTCTTTCCACGAATGAGCCGAAATATTTCTTCTTAGCAAGAGAGATCGGCCTTCGATTGGAAGATGCTGTTCGAAACAAGCTTCGCAGTCATGTGAAGGTCGCCAGAAACAAAGCTTCTGGGAACCTGGAATTTCTTGATTATTGTGGCACTAGAAAGTACTACACTACTCTTGACCAATGGGTTGCAGAATCGGGATGTCAAATGTCAAACGTTCTCTATGGACGAAATAACTTTGATGGCCGTCCTACGTATATTACGTTGGGTGACGTGCTTTCTCGTATCAACAAACCTGAACCAGAGACCGGCCTAGAAGCCTTGTTTGCCAGACTGACAACTAACTCAGTTCCAGCACACAAAATCTTCGTAGAAGTTACTACGATGGTTCCAGGCAATGTCTACGCAACTCAGTATTAAAATGGAAACATTTTTTTACGGATAGCACCCATTAAAAAAATGGACGAATTCATGAAGTCTGTTCAGGCAAGAGCTCAGTCAGGAAACCTCATTAAGGACCAGCACTATCTTGTTCTACAAGACGGGAGACTACACTACGCTGGAAAATATGAACTGTTGTATCACATTGGTTCAGGCGATGGAATGGAAACAGTCTATCGTTTCAACAACCTGGGAGCTCCTCATGACGAAACTTGTTACAGGTGGCGAGACACAAAGCAGTTCATACAAATCTCTAGAGCAGAACTAGAAGTCTTTCTAACTATAAGTCTTTAGAGTTAATTTTGATTCTTTCAAAGAAATCATTTTTAAAGCTTCTGGGATCTTTTAGTTTTTCATCTAACAATTTTAAGCAAGGATATTTTTCTAATCCCAAGTGAATGTTTTTTTTGAATAATTCTTTTAGTTTATGAAGATATTTCAACTCACCGGTCTTGTAGTAGTTATAAGCAACTTCATCATCTTTTGGTGAGTGTAATTTAATGATGTTTACAAGAACAGGATCTGCGTAGTCAATATTAGCATTAACAGAATAATCACGCTTTTTGATCCAGTCGTACACCGGCCAATTCAAAAATAGTTCATCCATACCATATGGAAATGGTGAAGGAGGCTTATATTTATTTGCAGCATTCAAACCATCACGCTGTTCTACATAATCTCCATCTGAAATTTTATTCAGGAATCGTGTTAACAGTGCACGAGGAAGTTGTACTCTAGATCCGAATGTTCCAGCTAAAATTGTATATTTTCTACCGTACACTTTGCGATCGTAGCAAATTTGGGTGTAAAGGGTAAAATCTTCCCGATTTACTTTATTTTTGAGATAGTCATCCGGCAAATCAATATCTGTAATATAAACATATTCGTGTTCTTCGAAAAGAGGGAGAAATCTGGCAAATGTTCCAAATGTTCCTATATGTCCATCTCCTTCACGAAATTGTGGACAGTCAAAATGTATGACTGAAACATTAGGATCCTTAGCTACATTTAAAGCAAAATCCTTACCTGTATCATCGGTATATATCCGGACTTCAAAAGTTGGAAGATTCCTTTTAATTTGAACGAGAAGATTTCGTAAATGTCGTTCGTATTTTTCAAAAGAACGATAAGCATCTTTCATGGTAAAAAATGAACATGAAATTACCTTTGGATGTACAGTTCCTTGTTTCAGAACTTTAGTCTGTATCTGTGACATCTTATATTATTACAGATGAAAGTTTTAGACTAGTTTTATTTCGTTATGTAAGTCATATAATTTTTGACTATTATTATTTTTTTTTAAATCAAATTCTGGAAAAAAACAAAAAATCAGAAAGAAACAGAAAGAGGCTTTTTACTTGAACTATAGATCTTTGGAATTTACAATTTGAACTTCAAATAATCTCTTTCCATTAATCTTTGGAATTAGTTCTTTTAAGCAAGGATATATTTTTGTATAGAGTTCTAGTATCTTTTTAAATACTTGTGATAACTTTGGAATATACTTAGGATCTCGGTTAACTCCGTATTTATAGAATAATAGTTCTTGTTCTTTTTTTAATTTCTGTGATGCTCCAGGCAATAATCCAATTAACAAGTAATCTATTTCAATGAAGAATTTTAAATCGTGATTACTCAGCCATTTATAAACACTGGTATTCAAAAACAGTTCATCTGTACAGTAGGGAACACGAGATGGAGGTTTACCTTTATTTTCGGCGTTTAATAGATCTACTTTGTCTTTTAGGTCACCTGAAGCCAGTTTGGTCAGAAATCTAGTAAATAGAGCACGAGGTAACTGAACTCTAGAAATAATACGATGAGCTATGATGGTATACTTATTTGAGAACGCTTTGCGGAAATAGCAAGGAAATGTACTGATAGAAAAGTCACACTGATTCTTAATCATCTGTTTAAGAAATTCCGGGTCCAAAAACCATTCACGAACATCAATATCTGAAATCCATACAATCTCATGTTTTTCAAATAATGGTAGAAATCTGACCATAGGTCCGAATACTCCTACATGTCCTTTTCCATCACGGAACTCTGGACAATCAAAATGGTAGACAGATACTTGATCATTATCTGCTGCTGCTTTCAGTGCAAACTCAGATCCAGTATCATCTGTGTAGACACGAACTTGAAAATCAGGAAGAATTTTTGCCATGTCAAAGAATCGAACAAGATACTTTTGATACTTGGTAAAATCTCGATACGGATCATTCATGGTAAAGAAAGACACAGATAATATCTTTTCAGAATGCATACCTTGTTTGAGAATCTTGATATGGATCTGCGACATCTTATTATTTCCCATGGAAATGAATAATGGACTACTTGCTTGTCCTAAAGAATGGATTGGGTAATAAAATTTTTATTCTCATAAACTTTTTACATCAGTATCGTAATGTACACTTCCATATTGTTGACGGAAAGTCTCATCATCAAGAAGGTCTGCCTTCTGAAAAGATTTGGCACCTATTCCCCGAATTAGAAAAACATCCAAGAATTAAATTTATTCGTTGGAGAGAATACGATGAATTAAAAAAGACTATGCCCGAATTCGAGGTTCCGTTTGATATCTATTATGTAACTTCAGGATTCAAACCTGCCACTAAAAAACTTTTTGTTCCAGCACCCGAATATGAAGCCCTAGAAGATAAATATGATTTCAAAAAAGGGATCTTTGTACATTTTCGATTAGGAGATAAATTTCGTCTAAATCTTGCTGAACTTCGCAAAGGTAAACCTGTAAAATATGTTGTGATGAAACCAGAATTTTATGAAGATCATATTTCTGAACTTCGTAAACGTGATGAACCAGTGTACATTTTTACGGATGAAGTTCCTTTAGCAAAGTGCTTATTGGGCGATTACACCTTTGTTGATGAAGGTGCGAATGAAACCTTTTATTGTTTTCAAAATGCTCGTCGTGTCATCATTTCAGAATCTACATTAACTATCGCAGCGGTACTCCTAGGATCCAAAAAGAAAGATCTAATTGTTCCTAATTTTCTGAACATGCCTCCTGATTACAAATTAGTTTCATCCCCATATTTTTCTGAAGGAGAATCCAATAAAAAGTATTTGCTGAGAACGTTGGTAGACTATACCGATATTGTAAAAAGATGTCGAGTTAAAATTTAGTCTTACGTCTTGTTTTATTTCTTTTCTGAATCTTTCTCAGAAATCGTCTCTGGTCTGCCTTAGATAATTCTAGGAAGTCTAGATAGACTGATAACATCATTTAGTCTTTACATGAAAAAATAATACAAGAGTAAATGGTGTTTATATATTTTACAAACGACGAATGATTATGAAAAAAAACAATGTAAGAAATAATGGATTGGGATAAATTTTTATTAAAAAGAGCAAAACAAGATTTATCAACATTTAATACTTTTGATATAACAGTTAAGACTCATAAACATTTTTTTTTACAAAATAAAGAAGGAAAGTTTAACATACAATATCAAAAAGATGATGTAAGTACGCCTTTTCTTAAAGAAAGAATTGTTTTTATTGACAATTTATTTAAAAAAATAAAAACAGAAGATCTTCCAGATTTTAGAATCAAAATGTATAAACTTGATTCATATGGGTATGATAATGATATTTCTTTTTGTTGGTCAAAACCATATAATAAACCAGGGTTATTATTTCCTTGTTGGTCATTTAATAATTGGGAAAATACTGTAAAAGAATTTGATAAACATTATATTCCGTGGGAAGAAAAATTAGATGAACCATATTTTAAAGGACAAGATTCTACAAAGACTAAATCAAATATAAGAAAAATTTTTAAACAAATGTATCCAGAAAATGTAACTTTAGATGATCCAGTAGTTAGTCCAGTAACAGATTTAATGAAATATAAAGTTTGTTTTGATTTACCTGGTGCAAAACCATGGTCTGTTAGAACACCATATATAGATTTATCGGGTTCTGCATCTTTACGTGTATTACATTATTATCCAAAATGGGGAGAAAAACCATGGATACAATTTTATGAAGATCCAAAAGATTTACGTGGAATTTTTATTGAAGGTAATTACGATAAGCCTTTAAAAGAACAACAAATTGCTATGCTTCAAGATGAAGTTCCTCCTGTATTAAATACTCTTTATGGAAAACGTGCACAAAATAGAGCAGAAAAAAAAAGACAAGATATGAGATCTTTAAAAACAAAACATATTTTAAATTATGTTTCTTTCATATGCAATTATATTGGTGAAAAACAATCTTAATCAGATTTTGATAATTCTAAGAAATCCAGATAGATCATTTAATTTCAACTGTATACTTAAAAATATTCTGATCTTTGTCTTCTGAAATCAACTTCCATTTCACATCGTTCACTCCATGTTTTCCTGTATCTTCACGAACATCTTCCCATTTTCGCATATTCTTTGCATCAGGAATTTTGCGTGTATCTTCATGTTCCAGAACCTTATATCCTGTGTCTACTGTAGGGCGCATAAGACGGATTCCTTTTTTCTTCATACGGTTACGCATAGCATCATCTTCACCACCCCATCCCCAAAACATATTTGGAAATCCATTGATTGTTTTTACGTCTTTTAAAGAGATGGATAAGACTTGCCCAATAAAAGAATCACCAGAATACTTACCTTTATAAATTCCTCCTATATGTATCGGCTTTTCAGGAAAAGCTGTATAAAAGGGTACGATCGAACTCAAAGGAATCAGATCAACATCGTGATATATCACATACGTGGCACCCATTTTTTGAGCATACCGAGTTCCTATATTCAGCAAGGCACCTCTGTTGAATTTTTGATCTCCATGTTGTTCAATAATCAGCACAGGCCAATCAGGATGCCAACGTTTCATATGTGCCGAAAACTTCTTTAATTGTTCTCCACGTTTTTGTACGAGTTGTTCACGAAAAGGAACTAGAATAACTGGAATACCTTGAGGTAACTTTTTAGCTTCACTGAGATCCAGTGGAATCATTATCTTAAATAACAGTTTTTTTACCTCTAAAGAACAATGAGAATTCTTACCGAATTCGATTCTGCTCTAAATTTATTGTCAGAGTACGGAGATCCCATAAAGGTAAAAAATACTCTAGAATATATTTTTGCGTTATCACATCAATGTTATGTTCTCTTAGCAAAGAATGGTACCGAACTTTGTAAGCTAGAATTTTCAAAGACATCGCCGTTATTGAAACCGTATATCACACAAAGATTAACTCGTCGAATTCATGGCGATAAACGTAAAGCTTTATTAAAAACTTTGAAGAACGGACAATGGAGAATTATGCAATGTGTATTGAAACCATTTAAAAAGTCCGAAGGTAATCCTTTATTTGAGAAATTTTTGACATCTTTAAAAGTTCCTGATGGAGTGTACATATTTACGTTGACCGATGCTCAACTTTTACGTTCTGATGGAACTTTACCTTGGCATATGGTTTCTAATGCTCCGAATCCTTTTAAAGGACCATTCTTACCAATCTTTGCTACATCAGGACAACGAGGCTACGTAGATATCGCAATTCCAAATGAAGATGATCTTTCTTTAGCAATGGATCCTCCAAATTATAAAGCCGTTCCATGGGAAGAAAAGAAACCTGTAGCAATATTCAGAGCAGGAAAAGCTACTGGTTGTGGATTGACTCCCAAGACAAATATGAGATTAAAATTGGCTCTAATGCGATCACCTTTGCTGGATGTTGGAATTGTAAATACAAGATTAGCTAATATGAAATTTGATCCCGAAGAAGGTTTGGGATACTTAGAAACTTCAGTGAAAAAGGTTCCAGAAGTTCCGTTATTTGGAGGACAAGATGGATTCAAATATATCATTCATGTAGATGGAAACGTTCTTGCTTACCGTCTTTTGAAATCTATGTTAACTGGTTCTCTAATCTTACGAGTAGCAAGTCCGTTTGTACACTGGTTAGATCATAAACTAGAAGCAGGAAAACATTATATTCCGATAGCAGATGATCTTTCAGACTTGGAAGAAAAACTAGCTTGGTGTCAGGAACATGATTCTAAATGTAAAAAAATAGCAGAAAGAGCACGTCTATTCGCAGAAAAAGTTGATCTCAAACTAATGAAAAAGTTTATGGAAACGGAATTTAAATTTGTAGAAAACTGATCGCAAAAGGAGGAAAATGGGCAACTGTCTTTGCGTCGCTGACGTAACATGGGCGCTAGAGTGCCCTAAGTGCAAGTGCCAGGGTGTTCGGGGTTCAGGGAATTGTGGGGATACTGCAATATGCAACAAGTGCGGCACTTTCAGCATGTACGAGAACTATGCTCAGCGGTTGACTCGCGAGAACAAGGCCGCAGCAATCCGCGCACGAGATGCGCGCGAGAAGGCTGATCCCAAGCTAAAAGCCGAAAGGCTGGCGGCTGAGGAAGAGTATGAGCTTTCCCACCGCAAGTGGGTAGAGAAGCATCTTGCAGAGAAACACACTCCCTGGGGAGGCGGCGCTTACCCGCCACCCTCCTACGGACCCGACCCCCCATACTAAAAATCTCAGCTGAAAAAGCTGTAGCCTCCCCGGGCTTGATACGGGACTAGCAAAGAAACAAATGGAAAAAAGGAAAACAAAAAGAAACAAAAGAGCTGGGAAATTTTTTACCAAAACGGACTTTTTTTTATCAAATGTACACGAGTATAAAGTAAAATGGGTTCCCTCTTTTCGTGTATACGCAAGGAAGAAAAACGTAAAGTGAATTACTGGCAAACTCCAGTAATTCAGACTTACTATGTAGAAGCTCCGTTTGATCCAGGCAACCTGTCTCCAATCAGGATTCCGGTGACACCAGAACTATGTCCAGAAGAAGGATGCTGTGTATTGAAATGCAGAGGAAACTGTAAAGTTCCCAGAGCTCCAAGGGCATAACAAAAATGGATTTTTTTCATAATGTTCGTAAGAACTAAAAAGAATGCAGTGTTGTGCTATCAAGACAGATGGCCATCAGTGTACAATTCGTATCACAGAAGGACTGCGTTGTAAGATGCATGAGGCCAAGTATCAAACTACTGGGCCGAATGCTACGCGTGTTACCGAGCTTAGGTACATTCATAAGAAAAATATGGATGATATCTATCACAGAAATCCGTTGGATAACCGAGAGGTCAGGCGAGCAGAAATTCGTGCCGAAAATATTCGGTACCTTACTGCTGTAGACGCTCTCATGAGATCTATCCAAGAACTTGGACAACAGAATGACGACGACCCATTCGTAGCAAGGAGACTCGCTATGATTGAAGAGCGTAGGAGAGCACAACGACTTCAACGAGAAAGAAGGGCAAACGAACTTGAACAACAAGTAGTACCAGTTCGTCGTGAACTGGAAGCATTTGCTCTGGATACCCAAAATGTACACACTACTGTAGTAGTCGATGCTGTAAAGCACACGATTGCTAAAGTACTTGAAATTCCTGTTCCGATTGAGTATCGGACGGACACAATGAAAACACTGACAGAAATTATTGACCAGTGCCAGCCTTCAAGGAAAGCTGTTTGGCAAATGACTGCCAAGTTCTGCAATGATGAAGACATCTATGATATGGGACCAGGCATTTACGCCAAAGTTCTCAATTCTGTATGGCAATACATCAAGTCATCCGAGCACGGAGAAGATCTGAAAAAGATCTTATCCAGTGAACTCGCTGACTGCGTAGGCATGTGTGCACAGGGAAACCTGTCGCGCATTTGTAACGTACTTTCAGGATACATGGAAGGTCTGGAAATCAGATCTTCTCGTGAAATCCTGCAGGATAAATTGGCTCAGCTGATGGAAATTGATGATGTTACATCACGTGTCCAAGTTGGGCGCGCCATTCTTCATAATGCTCATATTCCGGTAACGGAGTGGACAGCGTGGCTTGAAGCACTAGAGGGATAACGGTTGCCATTCAGCAACAGCATGCCCTGCTTTCTGGAAAAAGTCCTGATGAGAAATTATCAAGACATTTCCGGTTTTTAAATCTGTAAATCGATCAAATATTTTTCTAAGTTTTCCAGAAGCATCATCAGATGAAGATAGATCAGAAATATAAAATGTATGATCACATTGGACACGATCCCTCACAAGATTGTACAGACTATTTGCATCTTCTGAAAGTTCGAGATAAACAAGATCAAATTTATCAACTACTGAAAAAAGTTCTTCAAGATTATCATTTGTGGAGTCCCAAGAGAGAAGAACAGCAGGCATTACTATATAAGGTTTCTTATCTGAAAATGGAATTTAGGTGTAATTATACAATAGAGAAAAAAATGCTGTTCTGTGAGAAGTGCTGTGAAGAAGTTTCAGATGAACGAGACTTGTTTGAGTTTGTAGATTTTATGGTCTGTGAAGATTGTTTGGAAATGTTTCTGAATGGTCCTAAAGAACCAGATGAAATGGACGAATTAGCAGAAGAACTAGGTAACATGAATACCAAGTAAATAGAATCCACGAATTTTAAACTTCGTGATCTTTTTTACTCCCAGGGTATTCAAAGAAAGAAACTTATAATTAGCAGGAACTTTCATAAAGATGTAGCTCGGTTTCCATTCAGAGTCTATTACTGTTTTCAAATATTCGGATACAAACTTGTCTCCCATTTTTAAGTCTAGTTCTCCTTCTTTGACATCTTTATATTCTGGTCCGCCCCATGGAGGATCCAGATATAAAACATCAACACGTTTATGAAATAACTCTGTAGAATTTCCTTGATGTACATCTACGTTTTTCAGATTATAGAGCTCTACATTGTGTTTGAGTGCTTTATAGTTTTCGGGATTCCATTCATATGAATCTACATGTTTAAAATTCATTCCAAATCGGATAGTATCTCCACCTACATTTCCTGTCAAGTCTACAATTGTCTTTTCTTTCAAAGACTTTACTTTCATAAATGTTTTCATACTTGCGATAATCTTTTCACTATCATGTTTTTTTGTTATTGAATACTCACCTTCTGTTGTCATCATCAATTTAGTATAGTCCACACCGGACTTCTCAGGAAACATTGTATTAATACGTCCACGACCTCTAAAACTCTGTTTGGGAGTATACGTAAAAAAGTATTTGAGAAATTCTCTTGAATTCTTATTTGTGCTCAATTTAGAATACATGTCATTTCGTTCCTTTTTCATCATTGCCATATCTTTTTGAACACCTGTACAATCTGTAGGTGTCAATAATTTGAATCTTCGTTTACCAGCATTTTCTGCCATGTCTACTAATTCTTTAGCTGTACAGACAATTCTTTGCTTGGAAGTATGTTCAATGAATTCGTGATCAGCGTACAACATTGCAAAGAAAAAGTTTAATAAGGTAGGAATAGATGCTATACGCATTCTATTTGGCAAAGCGTGATACGAGTGACATGCTTCAGTCTCGAATATACGAGCTACTAATTTATTTTTTACTGTGATATCTGTGTGAATGGGTAAGATTTCTGCGTATTCTGCGTAATCAGTTGATTCCGATCGTGGGAAAAGATCTTTGACGTCTTTTACCGTCTTATTAAAATTTTCAGGAGTTACCAGAAGATCTAGAGGTAGTTTCCATGATCTTCCTGATTTCTGTAGAGTTGTGGCATTAAATCCTAGAAGAATAATGTTATCTTTTGCAAGAAGCTCTTCTACCTTTTTTGTAGTTTGGGAATCCATAACTTCTTCATGAAGATCGTGATCTTCTTTAGGACAATCAATAGGATACTCGGAGTCCAATAATTTTAATCGCGTGTACACTTTCTTCCAACGTTCTACATATCCTCGAGGGCGAGATAGTTCGAGATACATAGACATTCGTAGAAAATTAGGAGGTACATAATGTATTCCATCTTTTTCAATCGACTCAGCCCATAATTTTTTGAATACTGGACGTTCCATAGAACTGACATCAGCTACACCTGTGTAATCAGCAAAGACCTTAAAGGTTCCCAGATGAACTCCTGGTTTGACTTCAACATTCGGAATCCCTTCTCTGACTAGAGCATCTGCTATTTCTTTTGAATGAGCCTGAGGATTTTCTGTAAAAAAATCGTAGTCGGGAATATCTGTTTCAGGATTGTAAAATTGTTTTTCTGGAGGAAGAAGATTATTAATTGCAGTACCTCCATAGCAGAGAACACGGTTCTTTTGAATAAACCGTTTGACAACACTCATCATCTTACGTATCTCTGGTTTCGATGCTTCCAGTTTATCAATAATCTCTTGTGCCTTTTCGGCAGCTTCGGCAACTTCTTCCATTATTCCTTTTGTGGAAAGGAATTAAATGTTTTGTGCATTGTGAAATAAGGGAAGGATGCCTAAGCGCCAACTTCAAGAAGATAGAGCTGCTGATTCGGAAGACGAAAAGCGTAAGAAACGACGACGACCTTCTGAAGAAGTTCTCTGGATTCCTGAAATTATCTCAAAACCTGTAGAACCGTCAATCAAGTTGAGTAAAGCCGAACTTCAATTTTTTCGTGGGTTGACTCCTGATCTCCAAGAAGATCTAAATCGAAAGATGGAGAGATATAAGTTGTACTCATCTTATGAGACAGAGTTTCCGTTACGTCTTCGAATTTTATCTTTGCCAATTTCGGATTATACTAAGTCAAGTGTTCTCAAAAAGCTCAAGGCTTTAGAAGAAGATGGAAATGAATCGTACAAGTTGAGAAACTGGATAGACTCATTCTTAAAAATTCCTTTTGGAAAAACTATTCCTTTACCAGTAACACTAGAATCTGGTAGAGAAAAGTGTTCTAAATTTATGAGACAGTCACGTCAATATCTGGATGATGCTGTGTACGGAATGGTTCCAGCTAAAACACAGATCATGCAAGTTCTAGCTCAATGGGTTACAAATCCTGATTCTATGGGAAATGTAATTGCTCTTCATGGTCCTGCTGGAGTTGGAAAGACATCTATTGCAAAGTATGGAATTTCTAAAGCTTTACAAAGACCATTTCAGTTTTTTTCTCTAGGTGGAGCATCTGATGTTTCTACATATGTTGGACACTCGTATACGTACGAAGGTTCTATGTGGGGACGCATAGTAGACGCACTGATGCAACATGGATGTTCAAATCCTGTAATGTACTTTGATGAATTAGATAAGATTTCTGGGACTCCGCACGGTGAAGAAATCGCATCTATGTTGATTCATTTGACAGACCGAACACAGAATTCTCAATTTCACGATCGTTATTTTGCAGGTATTGATATTGATGTTTCTCAATGTTTATTTGTATTTTCATTTAATGATATTAATTTGGTCAATCCTATCCTGAGAGACAGAATGCAAGTTGTTCATTGTGAAGGATACTCCGAAATTGAAAAGCAAGTGATCTTGAAAGATTATGTATGGCCATCTATCTTAAAGAACTTAAAATTCTCTCCAGATGATGTCGTTCTCGGCGAATCGTACAAATTTATGGTTCGTGAATTTTCAGCAAAAGAACAGGGTATCAGAACTCTGATCAGATGCGCAGAAACAATTCTTACACGTCTGAACATCTTGCGTATCGCAGATGAAGAAACTACTTCTGAGTATAAATTTTATATTCCTGTACAGTTTCCTTTAACTTTGACAGATTCCATAATAAAGAAACTGATGTCTGGTATCGAATATCGTGAACCTGAATTGTGGAAGACTATGTATACTTAACGTGGTAATGGATTTATGACAACCACTGGTTTTGGTTTAGGCTTAGGCTTAGGAACCAGTACGGTTACTAAGTACATTGCTAAAACAAACTCCATTATTTTAACCACATGAAGAACCTGTTGGTAGTCCCGGGTAAGCCGGACCTGTACATCCTGCTAATCCCAGATTATAATCAATTCTTAGCTCATTACCTTGGATAACATTACGTGCTACATCTGCTGTATTATCTACTAACCCAGTATAGGTTTTTTGACGTTTTAGTAATTGAGTCCAATTAGAGGCATCTCCTTGAATTCCTCCAGTTTGATTAGCGCCTATAGGACCTTGTGAACTCATTTATTTAAGTGGTCCCAAATTTAATACTAGAGGACCCAGATTTGGAATACCTTGTACTCCTGACAGAGGAATAGGTTTACCAGTGGGATTAACAATAGTTCCAGGACAAGAATTTGGTATCAAAAAATTAGTTTGAAAATTAAGTGCCGCGTTATTTTCGCCGATTGAATTATTAAGAACCCGCTTATCAGCAATAATTTTTAAATATGATCCATAATTAGATTGTAATTCTGTATGTTGTCCAGTAGTAGGAATAACATTGTACAGTGTTGAATGAGGATTATTCAATAAATAACTCTTCTTCATTTACATAATGGAGCTGTTTTTATACGGTTTATTGGCTGTTGTCGTCTATTATTTTACTCGTGTCTATCTCTTGAAAGAACATCTTACTTTAGAAGAAGTTAACTCTGACTATAAAAAGTTAGATAAGAAAATAGAGTCTCTGGAACACGAGTACAGATCATTACACCAGAAAATCGATTCACAGGAAAAAACAATGTCTAAAGCTTCTGATCAAGCAAAGGCTATAAACTCTTCACTTACTTCTGCGATCCGGTAACCACCATCGTGTAGCCTGATATGGTGGTAAAATATTTGCTGTTTGTTCTTCAACAGGAGGTACTTGCGATAATCCAGAAACATCAGAAGAACTTAATAAGGAAGGATAATATTGTAGGTATCCTACTTTTCCTGCAAATCCTCCACCAGGTGCTACTAATAAAGGAGCACTATTCTGTTTAGGAAGTTGATTCATAGTATGATGAGTGTGTAAGGTACCATTTATGTACACATTTACAGCTGTCTGATCGACAACAATAGCAAAATGTATCCACTTTTGAGCGGTTAAATTAGAAATAGGAACAATTTCTTGTGAGCCAAATGTGTCTACATAAATCAAAAAAGTATTCGTTTGTGCGTCCAAGACTAGGGCCGGACAAGCTACAGATAAGTCAGGAGTACCTTTGACAAACACAACTTTCTTTTCGCCATATCGGTAAGTATAATCTTGAACGTACAACCATCCTGCGTACGAGAAGGAAATTCCATTAGGTTGATTCTTAGATGGAGTAACACTTGAGAAAGATTGTTCTGTTTTTCCATCTGCTGACTTTGCTATAATAGGAGTCTCAGGGCTCGACTGACCAAAATATTTTATAGCACCGTATACGAGTGCTGTAATAAATAAAGTTATCAAAATTGAAACAATGTAATCTTCCATTATAGTTATCAAAAAAAATCTTTTCAGATTTAGTCAATGAAGATAAAGCGGTCAGCAGTCAGACGCTCTCCGTCTTTCAGACCAAGAAGTTCACGAGTTAACTCGCCGTACATCTGTTCGTTGATGTGCTTCAAGATTTGGTCAGTGACATCTTCTGTTTCAAGCCTAGCTATAAGCTCGTTCAGGGTTGAAACTGAAAAGTCAAAGTGACGATGCATCCACTCGGTTTCCCGGTGCACATTTACGTTTGCGCCATCAAGCTCACACCACGGGCGACGCGGGCCATATGATGGCATCATGCCTGATAAGTCTAGCTTCGGTGGCTCCATTTTAGATTTTAGGGTTCTCATTTTAAAGAAAAAAGATTCCGTTTTATTGGAACCTTAGTTGTTGAGCTGGTTGAGCTCCACTGGTGTCAAATTGCAAAACCAGTTTATAGCTGACTTGACAGTATGATCAGCCCAGATCAACGTCGGAGCCATTGGCTCTTGGTTGTCCAAGTAGAGCCAGACGACCTGATTCATGCCCTCTTTGAGCTTTAAGTCATCTGCTGTTCCTGTGGGAGCCTGTTCTTCCAACGTAGCAATCACGCTAGGGTGAAGACCCTGGCATACCTCCTTAAAGCAGGCAGAAAGCTTGTCGGGTTGCGCCATTTTCTCTGTTATAGTGGTCAAAATCTTATGCTATTAAATTCCGTTTTTACATCACAAACAATAATAAGATAATGATTATATCCTTTGATGTTGGATTACGAAATCTGGCATTCTGTATTCTAGATGGTACTGGAAAACAGGATGTCAAAATTGTACAATGGGGATTAATTGATGTTATGGCAGAATCTGCTGGACACGGAAACACACAATGTTATAAATGCAAGAATCCAGCTTCGTGGATACAAGGAGAGAAGTATGCGTGCACAAGACACCGAACATCCGGGAAAACATTTACGAAGACTTCACTCATGAAGAAGACACTGGATCAGCTAAAGAAGGAAGCGGCACACCTAAACCTCCCGCCCAAGAAAAAAGATCTGGTAGATGGATTGTACTCACATTATTCTGCTTCTGTATGGAAGCGATGTATCAAATCTTGTAAACAAGGATCTGTAGTTGATCTAGCTCCAGCAATAGCTTCTGCCTTAACTGCCCGAACTTCTTTGTGGACTGGTGCTACTCAAGTTGTCTTTGAACAACAACCTGATAAACGTATGATGGCTGTACAAGCTATGATGCATATGTGGTTTGTCTGTCACGGATATAAAGTCAAAGGTGTTTCAGCTGTACATAAATTAACAAATATGGTGACAGTAGATGATCATACAAAAACATACAAGGGACGTAAAAAGACAGGAATCATTCACGCATCAGCTCTGTGTCCACCTGAATGGCGTGACTATCTTTTGAAACATCCTAAGAAAGATGATTTAGCAGATTGTTTTTTACAAGGATTATGGGTTCTGGAGCACCAGTGACAAGGTTCTGGAGCATTAAAAATGCGGGCTTTCACCGCTTTGTTTTCTTTGTTTTTTTAGTAACTCACATGTAGGGCGAGAGGTAACCCGCCCCATCACGTATTCTAATGAAGTACCCTGCTGACAAGACTTCTGCCTTTGGTTGCATCCCTGCTGGGCAGCACACAATGGCAGGAATAGTGCCGTCTTTGCAACGGTTGTTCCAGGAATCTTTGTAGTAGTTGCCTGTCCAGTACCTGTTGTACTCCTCAATCTTTACCCAGGAAATGGGTGTTGAAGCTGGTTCAACCACCGGGTCGCAGTGCTTTTCGTTGAGAACAACAACTGCCTGGATATAGAAGGGATTCTCGATACCCTTAGTTCCAGCCATAACTGCCTCATAGTCAGCCTTTGACAGCTCCACTCTAGGCATAAGCGGGGGCACTTGTGGTACAGCTGCAATGCAATCTGCCACATAGTCCACGCAGTTCGTGCATTTCTCCTTCGCCGAGCAGTTCCCCATTTTTGCCTTTTGATGACCTGTTTTCTATAATTTCAAAATTCGTTTTCCAAATTAAAAATGTGGGCTTTTAACCCTTTTGTTTTCTTTGTTTTTTTAAGGGCCGTAGCCCGCACACGCCCAGCATCCCACAGGAACTGGTCCCTGGTTCCGCAAGTCCTTCAAGTATTGCTGTTCTGCCGCCTCCTTAAACACGTCAATGAGACTCCCTCGGATACCGAAGTAGCATTTCCAACTCCCGCAATACCTGCCTGCAAACGTGCAGTCAGTTGCGGTTTTTGGGTCGTAGGGAAGACGGTGTGTTGCACGCCAGGTATATTTGCCACATAGCTCGAGAACAACTGTCTTTTTGGCAGGCTTACCACAGCGACAGTACTCGGGCTCATTTTGCCCACAATAAGCTTGCGCAGGAGTAGGCTCAAAGAATTCCATTCTTGCCTTTTGATCGCCGTTTTTCAATAAAAAAAGATTCCGTTTTGCGTTAAAGTTTACTAGTTCTCAACAGTCATAAATAACAAATGGAAGTTGTCGGCCTGGATTTTTTAACAAATCCCGCAATTACAGAAAAATCGGATGTTGTAAATTTAGATACTTTTGATTTAGGCAGTACTCCAGAACCTCCTAAATTTACTCCTCAAGTAGATTTTTCTGGTCCGGCTGAAACATGGAATGGTGTTGAGAATCTGAATGCCCAAGAATTTATTCCTCGTCCGACACATCGTATGTCTGATGAACATTCTCAACGCAAGAAGTACGAAATCTTGAGAAAGTTTGATCGTCTTGCGAAAATGGGAGTTCCTTTACGCAAGAGATTTACTATGGATTCTACTTTGGAAGAAATGGAGATGGAACTTGAATTCATCCGCAAAGAAAAGGATATGGATCGTACAGTCCAACAATTTTCGGAATGGTTTGTTACTGGTATGGGTGGACTTGAATGGTCATCTAAAAATGTAGCTCTAGTTAAAGCATTTGGTCTAAAACTAGATGGTCTTTCTGAAGCTGCTCAAATGAAAGTTGGTGATATGGAAGAAGATTTTGAAGAATTGTACGATCTGTACGGCGATAAACTACGCATGCATCCTTTAGTCCGTATTCCCATTCGTACGTGTATGATGGTGTACATGGTTCACTTGACTAACGAAATGGTTCACAAGTCTCCTATTCCCAACATTGATACTATCCTCAAAACTAATCCGGATATTGCTCGTCAATTAGCTACAGCAGCAATGCAGACTCAAAGTCAACAACGTCAAGCACCTCAACAGTATTCCGGCGGTTCCGATCCATTAAGCGGACTTCAGAATTTTATGAGTTCTATGATTCCTCCTCAAGTACAAAGACCTCAAACAATTAAGTCTCCTGTAAAGATCTCCCGCCCTAATCCTCAACCTCCTCAAGCAGCAGTTGTAAAAGAAATGAAACCCCCTAGTATTCCTGCCGATATTTCTGATCTATTGAAATCTGTTGGAGTAGAAGATAAAAAGGTCACGTTGACTCCAGCAAAGAAAGGTGGTTCTACAGGAAAAAACTCAGTGAGCATTAAGCTTTAAGTTGTTCCTCCAGTTGCTTGATTTTCCTTGCCTCTCCCCATGTCAGCATTCCTGCTGGGATCTTGAGAAGTTCGTTCAGTTCATTCTGTATCTTTGCCTTCTCTTCATCAGAAAGAATCTTTAGATCCATCTTTGGCGGGTCCATCCTGGGTTTACGTTCTACATTTTTATACAAAAAGATTCCGTTTTAACAAATGTTTGATTCTAGAGAAAAAGCTGTACAAAGAATCTTGCGTGATCTTAGTGATATAGATTTTTTGGGATCTACAAAATTATACTTATGTTGGTACGATGATCTTCTGATTCCTGAATCTGAATGGAAAGGCGTGTATCCGTGTTCTGATAAGACTGTAGATCTTAAAGAAGTTATTGACATTATTCGACAAAATTTTAAAAGACAATGTATTATTCGACACAATGTTATGTTAACTGTTCCTATGGGATTACCTATACAAACAGAAATTGAAAAATATGTTGAAGTTTGTTTAATTTTTCAGTAACCAATTTTCTGGAAGACAAATATGTGTATAGTAACCTTCAGATTCCCAATCAAAGTGTGATATTTTAAATTTTTCTTCAACTGTTTCACCTACATTATCATTTTCATTCGATTCATTATAAGAAAATTCTGAAGGTGCTGAATGAATAATATTTTGATCTAATATTGTTTTAGGAGATTTTACATTATTAGATACAATTGCAAGATGTCCTTGATCACTTTGAGTGCTTTTATAATTACGTAAAACTAATGTTCCTTTTGGATAATTTCTTTTAACATCTAATTCTTCTAAACGTTTATGTTTTCGTAAATAGCGAAACCAATGTCCTGTATCACCTGCAAATTTATGACCTTCTTTAACTCCTGGTATTGTTAAATGTAAATGACGTCTTACTAAATTAATAAGACCACTACAAACAATACATTTATTATTATTTTTAATAATAGTTGAAGATGGTGCTTCATCATTTGATGCCCATAATTTATCATCGCCTTTCATTTTTTCACCTTGTTTTATCCAACGATATGGTGTTCCAATTAATGTTTTTGCATAATCAATTGCTTTATCAATTTCCATTTTATGTTTAATTATATAAAAAACAAAAATGTATGCCTACAGTTTTTGTCGAAAAGGATAAGATAGCTAATCCTACCTGGCGCTCGCTGGCCATTTCTACTTTTCTAGATTCATATAAGGAATCACAACTCATTTACAACGTTCCCTCTACTTCGTTGTTTACCATTCTCTCTGGCCTCGGTTTTTGTTGTGTTGTCCCACACAGATTGTACGCTCCTCCTTCGCTACAATCTTAGAGTTATCCTCCCTTCCTCGTTTAAGGTACGTTAAACCTATCTATTGCCCCGTACTTCCGCAATAGATTGTAGATCACACATCTGCCAAGCTCTCAACCTGACGTTCTGATCTTCCTATGATTTCTGAGATGAAACCAATTCCGTGAGTTACTATTCAGTTTTCTTACCTTTTTATACAATATCTTTCGATACTGTAATATTTAATAAGAACTCCTTCAAGTTTCCCACAGACTGTTATCTCTATAAAAAAAGAATCCGTTTTTCAAGGTAAAAACTTGCTTAGACTCTGACAATTCGACAAGAGCGATCGCACCATTTAACATCCATTCAGTATCCTCGGTAATATATAATTCTATTTGTCCACTGTCTCAGTCTCTGGCGGGTAAGTAAAACTCGACATAGTCTAGTTTGTGTCCCCGCTAATGATCTTTTCATATAAAAACATTCCGTTTTCCGGATTAAAAATGCGGGCTT
>Ga0209400_1001382_pt1 | contig 19550 bp, 23 predicted proteins | sample M_130807_EF_Meta_FD_187313 | JGI IMG/M metagenome (GOLD analysis project Ga0209400, IMG submission 187313) | Freshwater microbial communities from Lake Montjoie, Canada to study carbon cycling - M_130807_EF_MetaG (SPAdes) (version 2) | ecosystem: Environmental > Aquatic > Freshwater > Lake... | reverse complement strand
CCATTATTGTTTCTTCCACCTACACGATCATCAAAACCTCCATTATTGTTTCTTCCACCTACACGATCATCAAAACCTCCATTATTGTTTCTTCCACCTACACGATCATCAAAACCTCCATTATTGTTTCTTCCACCTACACGATCATCAAAACCTCCATTATTGTTTCTTCCACCTACACGATCATCAAAACCTCCATTATTGTTTCTTCCACCTACACGATCATCAAAACCTCCATTATTGTCACCTCCAACTCCACGACCGCCAAAATCTCCATTATTGTCACCTCCAAGACCGCCAAAACCTCCATTATTGTCACCTCCACGACCGCCAAAATCTCCATTATTGTCACCTCCACCTCCACGACCACGACCACGACCACGACCGCCAAAATCTCCATTATTGTCACCTCCACCTCCACGACCACGACCGCCAAAATCTCCATTATTGTTTCTTCCACCTACACGATCATCTCCACGACCGCCAAAACCTCCATTATTGTTTCTTCCACCTACACGACCGCCAAAATCTCCATTGCCTATACTTCTTCTACCAAAACTTCCATCAAACATTCCACCATCACTACCTCCAGATCTGACATCTCTCCCAGAACTTCCACCATCTCCACCATAAGATGATTTAGATCCAACAAATCCTTCATTACCACTAAATTTCCCATTACTAGAGTTTTCATTATTATTGGAATTATTATTACCACAATCACTATTATTTTCTGTAACTACTATTGAATAACTGTTATTAGCATTTTGAACAATTTGAGCAGTTTTGCCACCGGGTCCATAATAAGTAGCTATAGTGTTTAAGTTACTGCTATAATCATTATCTGAATTAGAGTTTTTAGAAAATCCTTCTATATGATGAATACCACAATTACCTCCTAAAAATGAACATAATATTAATCCTAATACTAATATAATAAAAAGTAATAGCGCTTTATATTTAAAATTCATCTATTATATATTGTTTATATTTTTTATATTTTTTATATAGTATATAGTGAAAAAAGTTTGATTTATTATAAATATATATATTTATATTTATAATTGATTTGTTTTTTAATTAACTAATTATTAAAATAAATTCATTAAAATGGAGATTACCACAGAAAATAAATCAAAAACAATAAATAGTTTATTGAGTTATTATAATGATGATGCTAATATTATTGAAATTGGTGTAGATGAAGTAGGAAGAGGGCCATTATTTGGAAGAGTTTACACTGCTGCAGTAATTTTACCTTCATTAAAATCAAAATGTTCATCTGGCATAAAGATTGAATTTGATTATTCAAAAATTAAAGATAGTAAAAAATTTCATTCAAAAAAGAAAATTACTGAAGTTGCCGATTATATTAAAGAAAATGCAATTTCATGGAGCGTTGCTTATATAGATGAATCTGTAATAGATGATATTAATATATTACAAGCTACACAATTGTCAATGCATAAATGCATAAATGATATTATCAATAAAAATAATTTAACACCAGATAATACATTATTGTTAATAGACGGTAATTATTTTAAACCAATAAGTATATTTAATAAAAACAATAATCAATTAACCACATATAATTATGTTTGTGTAGAAGGAGGTGATAATAAATACGTATCTATTGCTGCGGCATCTATATTGGCTAAAGTAGCAAGGGATGAATATATAGAAGAATTATGTAAACAATATCCTGAATTAATTGAACATTATGGTATAGATAGTAATAAAGGTTATGGTGCAAAAAAACATTTAGAGGGTATAAAAGAACACGGTATTACTATTTGGCATAGAAGAACGTTTGGTATTTGTAAAAATTTTGTGTAAAAAAAATTGAAATAAATTATTTTAATTTTACAATATAACATTAAAATATTAAAATTATTATTTTAGCAAATGCAATCCGAAATGAACACAAAAATTCAAACTAAATTGGAAGTTGGAGTTGAAGTTGGAGTTGGTGACCATGTTGAAAATGTAGTTGAATTAGTTGACATAATGTCTATTATTGATTCTGACGATAGAGCTTTGTTAGAAAACAAAAGAATTATAAATATGAAAAAAATAGATTGGGGGAAAACTATGGCAATTTCTAATCAATATATTCAAAGAAATATATTACGATATATGTTAGAACCACATGGTTATAAAGTATATTCAACCGATGATGATGATTTACCTAGTATAGATACGAAAAATAATTCTCCTGGATTTGATTTATTAATTGTTACACCAGCTGGCAAACAATTACGTATTCAATCTAAATTACGTCAAGTCACTGGTGTAAATGATTATTCTCAACAAACACATTTTGAAACTACTAGAAGAAATAGTGAAAAAAATAAAGATAAAAATCATACCGGTCACATTTGTTATTCACTAGACGAATTTGATTTCGTAATGATTTCATTGATAAATGTTCGATTGAATAGAGATAAAATCATGGATTGTAATTTATGGAGTTACTCATTGATAAACGTAAAAGAATTAGAAGACGTTGAACACAATTGTTGTTTCAGTCACATAGAACCTAAAATATTAGAGAGAAATTTAATAAAAATAAATGATAATGTATGTGCTAAATTTAACTAAATATCGAAATATAAAATATAAAAATGATTTAAAAATAGATGTTGTATTATATAACAACTAATAAAAATGAATGGTAAATATACTAGACTTGATATGATTGGAGCAATTAATTATTGGTGTAGTAAGAATGATGGGTTACATATTACATACATAGAAAAAAAAACTAAAGCACAATTAGAAGAAATCGTCGCACAATACGATATAAATGTAGACGAAATGTTACTTGAATTAACCAAAGAGCGGGAGAAAGCGAAAAATTTCATACCAGAATTAGAATCAACAATAAAAAAAAACGTAGCTTTTCTATTAGATAAAATACAAATGTTGGAATCACTTTTAACCGCTGAACAACACGAAAAATATATAGAATACTGTAATTCACAAACATCCAATTAGTTATAATTATAATATTTGAACATGTAAAATAATAAAAAAATTTTCTCACATTTTTCTTTTTTGTATAATTAACGACGACGATTTGTCCGTCTCTTGTTCATTCTGGATTTGACTTTTCTTGATTTTTTTGATTTTTTTTGATTTTCTATACGTTTTTTTACCTCCATGTAGATTTATCGCTTCTGATGGTTTTATAATCTTGATTAAAAAGTCACTTTTTTTAAAAGTTTTTGGTTCATCAGGTTGATTGTTTGGAGCAATGTTAAAGGTATCGTATCCAAAGCTACCGTGAAATTTTCCATTGGTTATTTCGCCATTGTCTTTATTTTTTATCTCTATTTCAGCTCCACGAAGAAATCCATTTCCATTATTTTTTTCCCTATCGTATTTCACAGCATCGTTCCATGTTTTACACCTTTTCTCATTTAAAACGCCCATTTTATAAATATGTCCTAATTTGTTTCCATCCGTTGTTTCTTGTATCATAATAACATATTTCAAATTTATTTGAATAAGAAAAATTACAATCATAAACTAAACCTACACTATTACATATATCAAAACCGAACTCAAAATAAAAACCTGACCCACTTAATTCTATATTTTTCATTATTTCCATTTTCTTACTTATAATGAGACTAATAATATTATACCTTTCATCATTTTTATGTATTACATTTACATATTTACCATTTTTATATTTTATTCTTCCGTCATATGCTAATATTATATGTAATACTTCTTCTGGAATGTATGAAAAAAAATTCATTACTAATATAATTTATATTATTTTTATTATGTAATTTATATTATATAATAATTGTGCATTTTAAATTAGAAAAGGTGTAAAATCATCTTTTGGTTTTAAAAACATTGAAAACATTTATATTTATATATATATTATATTTTTTATTATTTTATTTTGACTAAATTATTCAATCGATTGTAAAAACAACTCTTTTCCTTTTTCATTTATATCAAATAATAAATAATTTCTATTCGTATTCAAACACGCTCTACCTAATGTTCCAGAACCAGCAAATATATCCAAACATATATCATTTTCGTTGGAATATAATTTAACAATTCTCTCTAATAATTTCACAGGTTTTTGTGTTGCATAATTTATTTTTTCACCAGATTGAACGTTACTTATATCACACCAAATATCGCGCAACGGAACTCCTTCCATTTCATCTAAAAATCGCTTGATTCTTGGTACGCCATCTTTATTATATTCTAAACGATTATCATCATGTAATGATTTCATTTTTTCTTTCGTAACATACCACTGTTTTTCAAATCCATTCCATTCATATCTTAAATTAGGTCTCGGATTAACATCTGGTTGTGCATTATAAAGAGCAGTCGTTACGTATTCTTTTTCATGTATATTGCAAAATTTTACATTGGATTTTTTTTTATATTGATCATCATATTCAAAATACATAGGATTAAAATGTTGATTATTTGTTTTTGAATAAACAATAATCGTATCATGAAATCTATTTAATTTATATTTATTTTTAGAATTACCACCAGTTTGCCAGACAATTTCATTCCTAAAATTATTATCACCAAAAATATCGTCACACAATATACGGAAATAATGTGATATTTTTGGTTCAATATGAATAATGATAGTTCCAGTTTTTTTCAAAACACGATGACATTCCAAAATTCTATGTTTAATAAAATCAATATATTCTTCTTTACTTTTAAATTTATCGGCAAAATCATAAAAATTCCTACCAGTATTATAGGGCGGATCAAAATAAATTAAATCAATCGTTTCATTCTTAACACTGGATAATAAATCAATATTATCTCCCACATAATAATTGTTATGGATTATAACATCTTCTTTCGATTCTTCATCCGACTCTTCTTTCAGTTCTTTCTTATTAAATGTATTAATTTTATCTATTAATACACTTTTCGTATCTGATTTAATGATTTTAATTCCTAAGTCTCCACATTTTTCTAGTAATTGTTTTTTGGACAAAATGGTTAGATCCATATTTTTAATGTGTTGTACTAGTAATATTATTATATACTAATTTAATTCAATTTTATTGTAATATAATATATAAATAAAATTGAATTTAAATTCATTTTATTAATTATATAATATATTTAATAAAATGTTTGTTTTAATATTTGATACAGAGACAACAGGATTACCAAAAACTAAATTAATAAATGAGAATGCCATAAATGATTGGCCTTACATAGTTCAATTAAGTTATATTATTTATGACACAGAAGATGATAAATTTATAAAAATTAGTGATAATATTATAAATATATCCGATAGTATTGATATACCAAAAGAAAGTGTAGCAATTCATGGGATAGACAGAAATAAAATGACACAACATGGTAAATCAATTACAGAAGTATTAAAAGAATTTTTGAAAGAAATAAGTATTATTGATTTAATAGTAGGACATAATATAGAATTTGATATTAATATGATTATAGTTGAAATATATAGATGTATATTAAATAGAGAGAATTCTGATATTAAAGAGATTGATTTACCTATAATAATTCAATTGCAATATATGAATCAATATTGTACCATGAAAAATAGTATGGAATTGTGTAATATTAAAAAAATAAATATGACAACTGGAAAAGAATATTTAAAATATCCTACATTAACAGAAACATATTATAAGTTATTTAGTACGAAACCAAATAATATGCATAATTCATTGCATGATATTTATGCTTGTTTTCGATGTTTTTATAAATTAAAATATAATAAAGATATTTGTGATGAAAATAATGAATTTAATAAATTGTTACAAAATGCATTATAAAAATAAAAAATATACAGAAAAATTACAGATTACCTCTAGATATTGTAGTTATGTTTTTTTCTTTTGGTTCAAAATATATAGATATTCTCTCTGCTACAGAATGAACATCACATTCACCACATGTAAATATATCAATTGCTATAAAATTTCTTTCAGGCCAAGTATGAATACTTAAATGTGATTCACCTAATAAATATAACGCAGTGAATGCACCATTTATTTTTTTATTTTCGACAATCAAATCAAAAAAATGTACATTTTTTGCCAACAATGTGATATTTGATGTAGATAATACATACTCTATAAAATGATTAAATATATTAAAGTTTTCTGATGTAATACTTTGAAGAGTATTACTATTTACCTCATGTAAATCTAATATAACGTGTTTTCCTACTGTCATTTACTATATTATATGCTATTTTCTCTCTAAACAATATTTTATAAATATAAATTATTTATATTTATAATGACTTATAACACTATAACATAAAAACTTGCTGTATTATTAATCCAATATGAAATAATATAATTATATAATTATATAATTATATAATTTATTTATATTTTATTTATATGTTATTAGTATCTTGCTCTTTTACATATTTTTTATTTTTTTTAGAAATATATTATATACATAGTTTATATGAAATACACTAAAAAGAAATATATAAGAAAAAGAACCAAACGAGTTCGTGGTAAATCGCGTGTTACAAAGCGACATAGACGCTATAAAAAGAAGAGTTTCTTATTAGTTGGAGGAAATGATCCATGCAATTATGAAACTGATGATGAAGTTGTAAAAAATTTAGCAATGTATGCATGCGGATATAGTAAAAAAATAGACGAATTAAAAAAAAAAAAATTTCAACTTGGTTGTAGAAATAAACCACTATTTGATTGTGAAAATGATCATGATTTAAAACGTATCATAGACTGTCCTACTGATTTAACATTATCTCAATGTGAGGAGTTGCTTGTTAGTGATTATAATGAAGTACTAAAAGATTTTAATAATAACGTTAATAATAATAATAATGATGATCATGATGTGTTAGTAAATACGGTTTTTCGAAATTATATTCTTAATAATAATGATATTCTAAAATATTATCAAGAAGCAAAAATGACTTATGATGATGATTATGATACTGTTAAACAAAAACATAATACATTAATGGAGACATTAAGAAAAGACTCGAATCAAAATAAAGAAAAGATTGAAAAATATGAAAGCATCTATAAAGAAATAAAAAAAAAACTGGAAAATTTACAAGAAAAATAAAGTTTGAATAACAATGTGAATAGTGATTAATAAATGCGACAAGAATATTAGTTACAATTGTAAAAAATACGGAATATTATATTATGCAGAACACATTTCGCATATATTGTCATGTTCGTCATATTTATCATCTTTATCCGGTTCTACTGTAAATTGTTGTGCTTGGTGTTTTGCTTTTCTTCTTAAATAATAAATGCCTGTTTTTAATCCTTTTTTCCATGAATAGAAATGCATCGATGTTAATGTATTATAATTAGGATCTTCTAACCATAAATTCAAACTTTGTGATTGACAAATAAATGCACCTCGATCCGCCGACATATCAATCAAATGTTTCATCGGTATTTCCCATACTATTTTATATTTCTCTCGAATTTCTTGAGGAATCATATTCAATTGTTGTATACTTCCTTTATTTGCAATAATATTATTTTTAATTTTATCATTCCATAATCCCAATTCAATTAATTCGTTCATTAAATATTTATTGACAACAATAAATTCACCAGCTAATGTTCTTCTACTATAAATATTACTGGTAATTGGCTCAAAACATTCATTGAATCCTAATATTTGTGACGTACTAGCAGTGGGCATTGGTGCAATCAATAAAGAATTACGCAATCCATATTCTATTATATATTCTTTTAAAATAGACCAATTATAGCGGTGATCTGTTGGTTTAACGCCCCACATATCAAATTGTAATATTCCTTTCGATGCGGGTGACCCCTCAAAAGAACTATATGCACCCATATGATTATGTGTTTTAATATTTTTCTTTTCCGCATTAAGAAGATTTATTTTTTCATTTTCATAAATATAATAATCGTCGTCTTTTTTAGTTGAATGTATATCAATATCAAAATCATAATCATAATCAAATAACATCCTTTTGTATACTGGATGTTCTTTAAATAATTTCAAACGTTCAATTGCCAATTCGTTACTTCTCTCCAATGCACCATGATAAATTGTTTCAAATATGTTTTTATTTATTTGTTTTGCTTCTTCACTATGATATGGAACATTCATCATAAAAAATACATCAGCTAAACCTTGTACACCAATTCCAATCGGTCTGTGTAGTAAATTACTTCGTTTTGTTTTTTCGGTTGGATAAAAATTAATATCAATGATTTTATTCAAATTACTCGTAACCACTTTGGCTACATAATGCAATTTTTCATAATTAAATTCTTTTGTTTTTTCATCCACAAACATAGGTAGTGCAATACTGGCTAAATTGCATACTGCTGTTTCTTTATCGTCAGAGTATTCCGTTATTTCTGTGCATAAATTTGACGACATAATGGTGCCAAGATTTTTTTGATTGGTTTTTTTATTAACATGATCTTTATATAAAATGTAGGGTGTACCTGTTTCCATTTGAGCGTCTAATATTTTAAACCATAATTCACGCGCATCTACTAATTTTCTATATTTGCCACTATTTTCATATTTAGTATATAATTTTTCAAATGATTCACCATAAACATTATGTAGACCTGGTGATTCATTTGGACAAAATAAAGCCCATTTACCATTTTCTTTAACGCGTTCCATAAAAAGATCAGGAATCCATAATGCATAAAAAAGATCGCGTGCTCTTAATTCTTCGTCACCATGATTTTTTTTCATGTCTAAAAAATCTTCAATATCCGCATGCCATGGTTCTAAATAAATTGCAAATGATCCATTGCGCTTTCCGCCTTGATTTATATATTTAGCCGTATCATTAAATACACGTAACATGGGAACTATACCAGTGGATTTACCATTTGTTCCATTTATTAATGATCCATTTGCGCGAACATTATGAATATGTAACCCTATCCCACCCGCCCATTTAGATATGTGTGCACAGTCTTTTAAAGTATTAAAAATACCGTCTAAACTATCTTCTTCTAATGCTATTAAATAACATGAACTTAATTGTGGGCGATTTGTTCCTGCATTAAATAATGTGGGTGTTGCATGAGTAAAATATTTTTGTGACATTAAATTATAAGATTCTTTAATCGATGTTATATCATTACCATGAATACCAATAGATACACGTAACCACATATGTTGTGGTCGTTCAATAATTTTATCGTGTATTCTAAATAAATATGCTCTCTCTAATGTTTTAAAACCAAAGTAATCAATCAAATAATCACGATCATAATCTATTATATTTTGTAATTCATCCGCATGTATTCTAATTATAGTCCACATTTTTTCAGATATTAATGGATTATGAATACCTTGAATATCTTTAAATTCATATAATGTTTTCATAGCATCTAAAAAACTAGATGATGTATTTTTTTGATGATTTGAAACAACAATTCGACCTGCTAATATTCCATATTCTGGACTATTTGTTGAAAGTGATGCACACTGTTCTGCTGTTAATTCATCTATTTTACTAGTAGGAATTTTATCATATAATTGATCTATTACTTTAATAACCAATGAAGAATAATTAATATTTATATTTGCTTCCATGCCTATTTTTTTAACTCGATTTAATATTTTATCAAATGCAATGTCTTGTAACTCACCATTTCGTTTTAACACACGCATTTCAGTACTATTTGATAAATTATTATTTGTTTTTTTGTTATTTTCATTGTTTATAGACATTGTATTATATCATTACTAAATAAATAAATTTAATATATTTTTACAATATTATAATTTAATTTTACTATAATATTATATAACTATTTATATAAAAGATTATTATATATTATACATTAGACGTATGCAATATTTTAGCTATATAAAATGGATTGTTTTCGTTATTATGTTATTTTTATTCTATTGTGTAGCATTTAAAAAAATAAATTTCCGTAATGAAGGATTTACAGGAAGTGAACCATTAACTAAAAGCAGTTTAGCATATTCCGATTTTGCAATCGATAAAAATGGAAATACCACTTCTGTTCCAACAGTTCAGGGTGATTATTTATTAAATGAATATTACCCTAAAAAAGATACGTATGGAGTGTTAAATATTAATACTAGTGATGTATGGTGGCAATATCCACAATTTCAGGTAGGTTCTTATGAACAAGAAACAAATAATATACGATATTCTATTAATCCAGATTTAGGTGGTTGTATGCCTGTAGAATTTTGTAATACAATGTATGGAAATATGTCACATAATCCATCTAACAAAATTAAAACATTACCTCCAGTAGAAAATATAAGTTCAAATACATCACGAAATGGATTTTTTATAACTAGTGGTAATTTGAATAGATATTATAGCAATTTTTAAATGTTTTTTTCATATTTTATTTCATCAAACGATTGAGTTCGGATTTTGAAAAACTGCAAAATATTATTATTTGTAGTTGTGGTTGTAGTAGCTACGTCATCATTACTAATTAAGTTTATTGTTTCTGAGTTTGATGTAGATAAAGTTACGTCACCCGTATCTGTATCTATTTGTAATAAACATTTATAGTTTGTTTTTGATGAATCATTGATATTATCTGTTTTATTTTTTTTACTTGGAGCTCTATGTTCGTAACCATGAATACGTTCATATTCTATCGTTTTCCATATTTCTTCTAAAAAATGTATATTTTCATTAAACCATTTTTTATTTCGTTTAATTAAAACACAACTTAAACAATCTAATTTCCAATATAAATTTTTTATCCATGTATATTCATTATTGCATTCATTCATTTTTTCTTCTTCCCATTTTTGAAAATCTGTATATGTTTTAATATTCATTGGTTTATATACATAATATGGATTACCTTCTTTATTTGCAAAATACATTATAACACCTTTATATTCATTTTTTGCTGTTCTCTCAATATCATCAATAACTTTTTTTTGTTCTAAATTTGATACTATCGTATCTTGTAAAAAAAACTCTTCGTTTTCATACTCAATAAAACGTGTTTCTAAAAAATCACATTCATCTAATCCACATGTTTCCATTTGAATTTGAGTTTGGACCCAATATTCTTTTTTAGGAATTCCAGTAATCTCTCTATTTACTATATTTTTTATCTCTAACATTGTACCATATTTTTCATTATTTGGATCAATGTTAATACCATCTGGAGAAGCCCCTAAAAAATAATATTTATCATGTTTTATACAACCAAAATCGCCTATTTTTGTATTATATAAATATTCATATAACATTACAGAAACAGGTTCATATTTTTGTCCCCAATGAAATGTAGTATTTATATTAACTTGTTGTGATTGTTTTTGCGTATCTGATTTCGCAATTGGTTGACATTTTTCATATATTAATTGATTTTTCAATGAATTTGATTCAAATGCTTTATATGCATTGCTAGCTGTAATTAAATTATGTCTATATTCATACCATTCATTAGTACGTTGTGTCGGTTGAGGCATTGATTTTAAATATGTTATTATTTTAGTAATATTTTCTTTATTGTTTTCAGTTATTTCAGTAATTTCACTTGCTTCAATGTAAGTAATATTATTATGAATAGAACGTTCTGGGATAAAACATATATAAAATATATCAAATGTAAAATCAATAATATCATTCAATTCATTTTCTACCGTATCATTATATGTTAAATAATATTCAGGATATAAATAGTTCTCATATTGGTCATATAAAATGTCGCATATATCTTCATAAATAATATCATCAAAATCTGGTTCAGAAATAAGATGTGAATTTTCTTCTATATAATCATTTATTGTGTATAATATGTATTCTACTAACTCATTTATTGAATCTTCTGTAAAAATACTTGTAAACGGTTCTGGTTGAATTTCATCAATTATATTTTCAAGTATATAATCAGTTTGTTTAGTATCAATATCAGATGCTATTATTGATGTAGACATCATTTTATGATGAGCGAACTATAAAATAAATATAATAAAAACTATTATATAATTTCATAATTTTCTTTTATATTTTAATATTTATATATATTAAAATATAAATATAAATGATTGATGGTAATCTAGTAAGTCCTGCAGAATCATTATCTCCTGGTAAAAAATATATAAATACAAGTATTGTACATATAGACAAAATTCAACAACCAAATAGTCCAACAAATGAAGATGTTTCTAAAGAGGAGTATTATCTTAATAATGGCAATTTGAATGCCGAATATTCTGGTTCTGATGAAGGTAAATTTATATTTAAATTATTACAAGACACAACATTAACTGGTCAACCGGAAAGAAAATTACCTACCGGAACTACAATTACATTAAAAAACAATAAAGGTGAATTTAAAGAAAACACTAATATATTTAATGATACAAATGCGGATCCAAAAGTTGGTGATGCTATAAAAAATGGTCTTACAACTGGTTTTAATAAATTAAGTAATTTTATAATAAATACGTCTAAAGGAGACTCAGTTTTAGGTGGTGCTGGTAAATTATCAAAAACAAAATCGAAAACTCGTAAATTAAAACGGGGTCAACGTCAACGTCAACGTCAACATAAAAAGAGTAAATCAAGATCGAAAAAACGTAAATCGAAAAAATCTAGATCTAGACCAAACAGAAAATAAACAACTCATAAATTTAATCATGATTTTCTTGTTTTTGTAAATCTTCGGATGTTGTAATGGTTATATTTTTTTTATTATGTTGAGGTAAATTTTTCAAAGTAGATAATCGTTTATCCATATTTTTCAATGTAAAATGTTTTTTTTGTTTATTAAAATTTAATGCAGGAATATTTTTTATAACACCTGATTCTTTATCATAAACAACATCTTTTACACGCATTAACTTTTTTTTATCAACACAATCTTTTAAAAAATGTATTAATAAATCCTCCTCTTCATTTGTCAATGAATTTTCTGATTTATATTTTGTTACATATTGTATTAATTTTTTTGTTTTAATCGTTTTGTCTAATTTACACCAATTATCAACTTTATTATTATTTTTTTCATTTTCTAAAAATTTTTCCAAATTAGACAAATTATTAGAGGATGTTGTTTCAATGATTGGATTACCACTGCATAATAACATTGTTTTATATTTAATATTTTTTAATTCAACACATTCGTCTTTTTTAATATCTGTATTTTTTTCCATATCAGAATTAGATTCATTCATCATTTTATATTTATATAATATTATTAATTAGTATATAAATATAAAGAGTTAAATTTATATTATTTTTATATAATAATATAAATTATGGATTCAACAACTATATTGGATGATAAAAATATAAATGTTGAACAAAACAATGATACAAATAAAAATATAGTTATTAGTGGAACAAATAACCGATATCAAATAAAAAAACTTACAAAAAAAGAAGAAATGAATAAAATAAAAATAAGAAAGGAATCACAAAGATGGAATTTATTAGAAAATATGTATAATAAAGAATATCAATATGAATTATTGAAAAAAATAAATATTTTAATTCCAGATACGCTAACAAACCAAAATAGCGAAATAATTCAATCAACTGTGAATGATTCAAACGATTTATGTAAACTTATGATACAACAAGTAGAGAGAAAACTGAATAATTATAAACAACAAGATATGTTAAAAAAGACATATGATCGTGATAATATGATAAAACTAGAAGACACCATAACAAAATTAAAAGAATCCGAGTTATTATGTTATTATTGTAAAAAAGAAATGCTTATTTTGTATGAAATAGTGAGAGAAAATTTACAGTGGACATTAGATCGAATTGATAATTCTTTAGGTCATACAAAAAATAATGTAATTATTTCATGTTTAAGTTGTAATTTAAAAAGACGAAAACAGAGTAAAGATGCATTTTTATTTACAAAACAATTGCAAATAGTTAAAAAAGATTAATTATAATATGTATGTATTGTATTATAATTAAATATTTTTCAATATGAATAATAATTATATTTTTTGGCGATGGTCTATCAACAATGGCGAAAAAGTAGAAAAAAGTTTTAGAAAACAATGTAATCCAATTGAAATTTCTAATAATAAAGATCCATCATCGAGAGAAAATGCCGACAATATATATTATAGCCCTCAAGATGTTATATTAGAAACAGATCAAAAGATGGCTCATACACAATCAATTGCATGTGATTCAATTAATTGGAGTGAATCAAATGATATATTATTTTTAGAACATCAACTTAAATTAACAACAAATAATCGGAGAGAAGAAAATTATAATAAAATAGCAGAAAGAGAAATGGTTTCACAGATAGGAATTAATCCATTTTTTAATGATAAACATACGATGAATAATGATAGTTATATACAAGATGTAATAAATAGAGATTTATTTATGAAACCGATTAATACAAATATAGAAAAAAATATATTAGATAATAATAACAACAATAATAATAATTTAGATTAAAAAATATTTAAATAAATATTAGTAATTGTATCAAACATATAAACACAATAAAAAGTTTAAATAATAATGAGTTGTTGTGTAGAAAATGATAATAATTTATTAGTATCATCATTACAAACAAATAATTTAAAATCAGTATTAAATTATACTAGTCAAAATGATTTATTATTAAATAATTTATTAGTATTTTATAAATATAATAATAATATGGAGAGAATGCTAAAAATAATAACTGGAGAGTCCAAAATTTCTCTCCGTATAGTAGATTGGTTTTCTACAAATTATGCTAAAAAACATTTTACAATATATGATATTTTAAGTGAAGCTAATGATTCTAACAATCAATATTTTTCTGGTAAAAGGTTTAAAGTATATGTTGATTATAAATTAAAATTAAAAGCGTATTCTAAAAAACGGTTTGACCCATTTTGTAGATGGGATAGAATTAGTATTCCTTACAATGATGCAAAAGGGACATTTATAGAAACAACTATAGGACAATTGAATTTCTTTAAATGGGCATTGGAAAACAAAGTAATTGATTATATTGAAGAAAATTATGAAGAAATTGAAAAAGATATGAATAATTATAATAGTACATCAAAAAGAAAAAAAACAGGTAGTGATAGTTTATCTACTAATTCTAGTTCAGCAACTGGATCTTTATCTAGTGTAAGTTCTACTTCTAGTGTTGGATCGAATAGTAAAACTCGAAAGAAGAGAGAAGAATTATCCGTTTCTGCAACAAAAAGTATTAAAAAAGAAAAGGTGGAAATTGTTGTTAAATTTCATTGAATATACAATTATATGCGACTAAAATATAAATATAATATAAGTATGTACATTATGGGAAATACTCATAATGTACAAAAAGTAAATTTTGAAGATATACAATATGCAATAAAAAATCCTGATAAATATATATTAATTAATACATTACCGATACATGAACAAAAATGTTTATTACCTAATACTATTAGTGTGGAAAAAGAAGAATCCATTATAAATGCATATATAAGAAACAAACATATTATAGGTCAAAAAAGTATTATTATTTATGGAAAAAATAATAATGATATTACTATTTTTAATAAATACAAACAATTGATTAAATTAGGGTTTTTCTCTACTTTTATTTATATTGGTGGAATGTTTGAATGGTTATTATTAGCAGACATTTATGGAAATGATTTATTTCCTACCACGATTCGCGAATTAGATATTTTAAAATATAAACCTCAAAAGTGTTTGAATATTAATTTATTGGAGTATTAGATATTATTATATTCATCGTTTCCATCTTTGTTAGGTAAACCCATATGAGAAAATGTATTATTTTTTTGTTTATTTAATCCTATATTGGACAATTCATCTGCTCGTTTATTATCATTACGATAAACATGTGCGTATACAATACTATCAAATAATTTACTTTTTTCAAGAGCTGTATTGTATAATGGTTTTATATTTTCTGATTTAACTTTATATACACCATTCAGTTGATTAATTACTAGTTGACTATCTCCGAAAACTAATAAGTTTTTTATATTTAACTGTATTGCTTTGTGCAAACCCAACAATAACCCGTTATATTCCGCAATATTATTTGTTTCCCTCTTACCTACGAAAATACTATCACACCATATTTCATAGTTTTCATAATATAAAACTGCTCCTGCACCCGCAGGTCCTGGATTTCCTTTACTACAACCATCAAAATATAACGAAAAATACTTATTTATACTAGGTGTGATTAACTTATTATTTAATTTTATCATTTGCATTGTAATTGTATATTTGTATATTTGTATATTTTTATATTACTATTATATTTATGTTATATTATAGAATAGCAATTCAATTTTTTATTATTTGTAAGTTTTAGATCTTTTAGATCTTTTAGATATTTTAGATATTTTAGATCTTTTATTTGTTTTAGTTTTTCTATGTAATTTTTTATTTTTCCTATTTTTTGTTTTCCTTTTTCCATTATTTCCACCACGACCAAGTAGTCTTGAATTTAAGTACTCAAGAACTTTATAACGTGCTTCATCTGGTAATGGTTCTTTTTCTGGTGGTGGGGTTTTACCGTTAGGCGGTTCTTTAATATAGTCTCTACTTTCTTCATTTCTATCATGTTGTCTTCTTAATGATAGATCTGTGATCCATCCAATTTCATTCATTTTTTTAGCTCTTTCCATATAATGTGACACCTGAATATCCATAGCAAAAGTATAATAACGTTGACCAATTTTACGTTCTATATTTCTATAACATTTAATAATTTTAATTAATGCGTCATAATTTAGATCAATATTTCCATCGAAGTTAATTTTATTTAATGAATCAGGTAAATTTTCTATTTTTTTTATATTATTATTACTGCAATTTAATTCACTAATATTAGGTGGTAATTCTGATAATGTTTGTAAGTTGTTATAACCACATAATAATTGTGTTAATGTAATTGGTAATTTTGGTAATGTTTTTAAATTACATCTATCACATGATAATATTTTCAGTTTATTGGGTAAATTAGATGGAAATATCAAATTTGGATTATTACCACACACTAATTTAGTTAGTGTATTTGGCAAATTTGGTAATTTTTTTATATTATTATCACTACATGTTAAATCAATTAAATTAGGTGGTAATTCAGGGAGTTCAGTTAATTGATTCCCATGAATATATAAATAATTTAGACTAGGTATACTTTGTAAGTTATTCGGTAAAGATAGTAAATTGTTAATTGAACAATTTAAAGATATTAAATTTGTAGGTAAATTCGGTAAAGTTATTAGTTTGTTTGAATTAACATGTAAATTTTTTAAATTAATTAATGGTGTTAACAATGGTAGTACTTCAATTTTATTAAATGTAGTTTCAATTTCTACTAAATTATTAATTAAATTCTGTGGAAATTCAAGATTTGGACCATCTGGATTCTCTTCATTATTAGGATCATGATCAGCTTGTGGTACTAGAAATTTATTTAAGTTTATTATATCCCCATACAATGCTATTTTTAATATAATTTCTCTATTTGGTGCTGGGTTATTCAGATCAACGATTTGTTCATCATCTTTATATAAATAACCGTAATTAGGCATAAATAATATTTATTTTTTATATTAATTATATTATTTGTATATAATATATGTATAAAATACTTTTTACTGCGATTATTTTTGTAATAATAGATGGTATTTATTTATCATTCATAAATCCATATTTTAATCGACAAATTAAATTAGTACAAGGAACTGATATTAAAATGAATTTGACAGCAGCAATTTTGTGTTATATTTTTTTAATATTTGGAATATATCACTTTATTATTCAACCTAATAAATCAGTTCAAGATGCGTTTTTATTAGGTTTAGTTATATATGCTGTTTATGAATTGACTACTCGTGCATTATTAACTAAATGGAAATGGAGTACAGTTTTTATAGACACATTATGGGGTGGTATATTATTTGCTATTACAACATGGATAATAAAAAAAATATTTTCTAGTAAAAAAATAAGTATGTAAATATAATATAAAAATAAACATCTATAAACATGTATATTGTTTATACACAAACAACATGAACATGGTTGAGCAAATGAAAAAGATTCAAGGAGATGCCCTCGCATTATTTACAAAAAAAAATATTGATTATGGTGACGCATTTGCAAAATTTGGAGTGATTGGTGTATTGATGCGTATAGAAGATAAAATACAACGATCATTATCTATAACAAAAAATGGTGTAAATTTGGTAAATGACGAGGGAATTAGAGATACGTTGTTAGATTTGCATAATTATGCAGCAATGGCATTGATGTTATTAGATGAATAAATAGCTACAATTTTTATAATTCACTAGCTAAACGTGGATAAATTTCTCAATTTCTGTAACCCATATATTAATTTGTTGTGTGTTTTGAAATATATTTACATTTCCATTTAATTCCAAATATTTATTTGTACTTTTTTCTTCTTTAATAATTAAAATCATATTGTTATGATAATTATGACAATTTTCTAAATAAGATAATGGAATAGAACTTTCACCAGTTCTAGAACGCAATATAATTCGTTTATTGCAAACATCTGGATTTGTTTTTACATAAATAACACCTGTAATAGGTAATTCACATGCAAACGTATCAAACCATTTATTATAAATTTGAAAACAAACATCTTCTATTTTTCCAGAATCATACAACATTTTTGCAAAAACATATTTATCAGTATATAAACAACGTTCTGTAATTATAATGGTGTCAGGTTCTGGGTTTTTTCTTATTGCTTCTTTTAATAATGCTAATCTTGATATATACGCCATCATTTGAAAAGGAAATGAATATTTATCTTGATTGTTATAAAATTTTTCCAACATAGTAATACCATTACTATCTTGAATCGATTCCCATTCATCTACTGGTTCTTTTACAAATATGATTTTTCTTTTTGGTGTTTCAGATTGGCTAGACGATGAATTATCATTAAAATGTTTTCGCAAATTGGACAATAAAGTTGATTTTCCAGATCCAATATTTCCTTCTATGCTGTATAGTTGAGGCATGTTTGATGACTGTATTTTGTATTATATTTGTTTTAAAAAATATAATAATCCCGTATCAATTTTTTTTATAATACACATAGTAACACATAGTAACACATAGTAACACATTTAATTTACTATTCTAATAATTGGTAAAGGTGTACAGGTGTAAAGATATACTATTTTTTAGATATAATTTTTATATATTCATATATAAAATATAATAAAAAATAAATAGTATTGTACAATAGTAATATCGTTTTTTTTTCAATAGAATATGGCCAATATGGTAAAAATAATATTGTTAAATTTGCAATAAATAATAAAATTAAAGAAATAATATTTATTTCTCCATTTTTTTTAAAATCAATTAATACTAATAATAATAATAAATGTATTATTGTGCTTATAATTGCTGTTACAATTCCTATATTTTTTTTAATATAACCATAATAAGATTCTATTGTACCTATAATACTTATACATACAGCATGATATAATATATATTTACGAGTATTATG
>Ga0209400_1001381_pt1 | contig 19567 bp, 15 predicted proteins | sample M_130807_EF_Meta_FD_187313 | JGI IMG/M metagenome (GOLD analysis project Ga0209400, IMG submission 187313) | Freshwater microbial communities from Lake Montjoie, Canada to study carbon cycling - M_130807_EF_MetaG (SPAdes) (version 2) | ecosystem: Environmental > Aquatic > Freshwater > Lake... | reverse complement strand
TTCCATCCCGCAACACCGCGAAAGAACCAACGAAACAAAACAACCAATCAGACGAAACGACTCCTCGCCGAGATATTCGCTAACAATTTGAATCCGCCGAGAATATAAATTTCGGATTCCGCCGAAACACATGGGGAGTGAAATTTTTTGGCGTATCCTTATCTTCAGTTTCATTGGCCACGGCAGGGTTGGTGTCGTGGCTTCGTTTTGAAGAAGCGGGCAAGGTTGAGAATTTCAGTGTAGGTGCTTTGGCCATCACCTTTTTTCTTTGGTTGTTCTGGGTGTTTATCGTCCGAAATGATTGGGTAAAAGAGGCGGCATTTCTCTACGCTCGTCAATTGATCGTTTCCGTCGACGAGTTAGATTAACAAGCGTGTCCCAGTTTCTAGTAGTTTGATTCTTGTAAGTTTGAATAACTAATGGCCACCTACACCGAAGACCACCTAGTCGAGCAACCGGCGATCGAGCTCATGCAGCATGAGCTGGGTTGGGACGTGGTGAATTGCTACGACGAGTGGAACGGCGGTGTGAGCAATCAGGGGCGGGATGGGAAGCGGGAGGTGGTGTTGGTTTCGCGGCTGCGGCCGGCGCTTCAACGGCTGAACCCGGATCTGCCGGTGGAGGCGATTGAGGGAGCGGTGGAGGAGATTTGCCGGGAAAAGATAAAGAGAATCATCTGATGACTGTTGAACTTGAAGAGCTTTTGAATGAGGTCGGGAAATACATTCGACCGAAAAAAGAGAAGACACTGTTTTCCTTGGGGGGAAGAGGTCATTATGAGAATCCGGTGTCCGATCTATTGGCGTTTTTTCTCGATCCTGCCGAGATTCATGGATTGGGACCATTGTTTTTGCGGGCATTTCTCGAATGCCTGGCAGATGAATCACTTCTCCAGTTGAGTTTGGACGGCGTGAAAATCACCCGTGAAGAGAGCACGAACAATCAGAACCGGATTGATCTCGTCGTCCGGGGCTCCGGATGGATGCTTTTGATCGAGAACAAGATCTATCACTGGGTTGCGAACCCTTTGGACGATTACGAAAGGCATTTCACGGAGCTCAATCAAGGAACTTTGCCGATCCTCGTGATTCTGAGTCCTGGCGGTCAGCGCCATGCGGAAAAATGGAAGGGTGTTTCCTACAAAGACTACTGCAAGAGGCTCGATCATCATTTGCAGTCCCTGCAAAAAAGCAATGTGCTCTCGAAATGGATGATCTTTGCCCGGGAATGGATCTTGCACATGGAAAACGAACTTTACACAAAACCTATGGAAGAAAACGCAATCGCATTTGTGGAGAAACACTGGAAGCAACTGAAGGAAGCGCAGCAACTCGCTGAGGACTACCGGAAATTTCTTCTCCAGCGGCTGCCGAAAGTCTTGCAGGAAGCGTTGGAGGATCCGAAAGTATCATCGAAAGACGATACCTGGTGCATTCGCTTGATGGGTTCACGCTGGAAAGAAGCGAACATCGCCTGGGCCTATCCAGCGGCGCACCCTGGCGAGATCTTTTTGCGAGTTTACGTCAACAAACCAAACGAAAATCAGCTCGACATTGCGAAAGAAGCATTCGATGCGAAAAGCATGGTGTTCGGAAAAGAAGGTTCCTGGTGCAAGTGGCAAAGCAGAAACATTTCGACACGTGCGGAAGCAGAAAAGGAATTGATCGACCTTGCCAAAGCCATCGCGCGCATGATGAGTGCTGCGAATGCTGTTTAATTGACGAGGATTCAGGTAGCGATTTCACGATTTCAGTCGATTTCACCATTTGGTGAAATTAAGTAAATCAATGAAATCTCTTGCATATTTCACAAAAAACGCTATTTTCACCACATGGTGAAACCGCTGCCAAGTACTGAAATTGCTCAATCCGAAGCCCTTGAGGTGCTCCGTGAGAGTTTGGGGCGTTTTGGTGAATTCCCTGATCATCAATGGGTTCAGAGATTGAAAGGAAGTTTCTTTGATCCTGGAATCGACTTAAAACTCCGTTTCTCGTTTACCAAGGGTTCGGCTCGTGGGACGTCATGGTGGATCCATGCGCTGATCAAAAATGTGATGTATCCGAAACAGGTGACGGAGGCGATCTGGTCTCTGAAGCGGAGCGTGGAGAAGACAGTAGGCGGAGAACCCGTATATCCGATCCTGATCGCGCCATTCATTTCCGAGTCGGTCGCGCAGAGGTGTGAAGAGGAACAGATTGGTTATTTGGATCTGGCGGGAAATGGCAATATTGAGTTCGGAGGAATCTGGATAAACCGGCAGGGTCTTCCCAGAAAATATAAGGAATCGAGGCCTCAGAAATCGTTGTTCACGGCGAAAGCATCCCGGATTGTGCGGTTGCTTTTGCAAGGGCCACTGAGAGCTTACAAAGTGGAGGAGTTAGCGGAGGCAAGCGATGTCAGCCTTGGGTTGGTCAGCAAGGTTCGTAAGCGGCTTTTGGATGAGGAATTGGCGGTGGAGGAGAAGGAAGGAATTCGGGTGAAGAAACCTCAACAACTCCTGCGGGATTGGATTCTTCAGGACGACTTTAAGAAGCGGGTGGAGACGCGCGAGTATTCGCTCCTGGAGCAGGATCATGAAAAAATCGCAAAACTCTTGCACAGCGAGATGGGAGACATCCGTCATGCCTTTACCCAATGGACGGCAGCACACGTGCGGCATCCGCATGTGCCACCCCATATCACGTGCCTTTATGTGGAGTCTTTTCCCGAAGAGCTGCGATTGAAAAACCTCCTACAGGCGCGTCGTGTGGGCAGTGGCGGAAGATTGTGGCTGCATAAACCCACGGATCCAGGTGCATTCATCGGTCAGCAGACTGTGGGCGGACTGCCCCTGGTGAGTGATCTTCAAATCTATCTCGATCTGCTGGAGCTAGGCAATCAACTGCGATCGAACGAGGCGGCGCGGGAGTTACGGGAAGATCCAACTTTTAACGGAGGTTGGGCATGAGCAAATTCGGTCAGTATGAGGAATACTCCGGTGAGGGGTTGGCCAAGGCAAAAGCGGCACTGCTGACCGTATGGCCAACCCTTTCGCGCTATCATGATGATCTGGTGTTGGTAGGTGGCTTGGCAGTGGATTGTCTCACCAAGGCACAAGTAGGAGGCTATCCTGTGGCCGTGACGATCGATGCGGATCTGGGGATATCCATCGGTGCGGGCGGCGGCATGTATGGGACGATTTCATCCGACTTGGAGGGGCTGAGCTTTATCCGTGACGTGGAGAATCCGAGTCGCTATTTTCGCAACGTGGAGGGAGTGAAAATTTATCTCGATTTCCTAACGGAGCGACAAGGTGGAAACTCTGGCAGTTCGCAAGTCGATGACATCATCGCAAGCGTTATCCCAGGAATCGATCGAGCGTTGGCAAGCCGTCAGGAAATCAAAGTGAGCGGTAAAGATCTTTACGGAGCGAAGAAAAATATCGCTGTGCAAGTTGCGGGAATCGGCCCATTGATTACGCTGAAAGTGAATGCGTTCGGTGGGCCGACAGGACGTAGGCATCCCAAAGATGCTTTTGATTTGCTACTGTTGGTCACGTCCTACATCGGAGGAGCGAGCGATGCGATTCGCGGCTTTCACGAAGAGGCTGACATGTCGAATCCTGCTTATGAAAGCGCGATGGGATGCTTGAAGAGAGATTTTTTCGCTGTGACTGCGGATGGTCCACTGCGGGCAGCAGAATTTCTGCGCGGAACTGTGGATGATGCGGAACGCATCTGTCAGGACATGGTGACCGTTGCACGAGGACTATTAGGGGAAAATTCATGAGCACATACACTGAAGACCACCTTGTCGAGCAACCGGCGATCCAGCTCATGCAGCATGAGCTGGGCTGGGATGTGGTCAATTGCTATGGAGAATGGGACGGTGGGACGAGTGATCTTGGGCGGGATGGGAAGCGGGAGGTGGTGCTCACGAGCGGACTGAAGTCCGCGCTCCACCGATTGAATCCGGATCTGCCGATGGAGGCGATTGAGGGCGCGGTGGAGGAGATTTGCCGGGATCGCACGGCGCTGAGTCTGGTGGAAGCGAATCGAGAAATCGACAAGCTGCTCAAGCAGGGCGTAAAAGTTTCATTTCCCGATCAAGAGAACGGCGGGCAGCGGGCGGAGATGGTGCGGGTGGTCGATTGGGAGGTGCCGGAGAACAATGATTTCCTGCTGGGCTCGCAGTTCTCGGTGGCGGGCGAGTTGTATCTGAAGCGGCCGGATCTGGTGGGCTTCGTGAACGGCCTGCCGCTGCTGCTGATCGAGCTGAAGAAACCGGGCGTGAACGTGCGCGAGGGATTCGACAAGAACCTCCGCGACTACAAGCAGACGATCCCGCAGCTTTTCCACTACAACGCGCTGCTGCTGGTCTCGAACGGGGTGCAGAGCAAGATCGGCAGCCTGACGGCGGAGTGGGAGCATTTCGGCGATTGGAAGAAGGCGACGAGCGAGGAGGACGTGGCGGGGATCTCGCTGGAGACGCTGCTGCGCGGTACTTGCGAGAAAGGGCGCTTGCTGGATCTGGTGGAGAATTTCACGAGGTTCGTGGATGCCAAGGGAGGGGTGAGCAAGTTGATGGCTAAGAACCATCAGTTTCTTGGGGTGAATCGGGCGGTGGCGGCATTGCTGCGCACCCTCACCCCGGCCCTCTCCCAGGGGGAGAGGGAGGAAGAGAGCGGGCGGGGGGAGAGGGAGATCAAACACTATCGCGGTGGGTTTCAGGTGGCGGGGATGGTGGAGCGGGCTCGTGAGTTGCGGGAACGGCAGACACCGGCGGAGGAGGTGCTTTGGGAGTTGTTGAGAGATCGGCAGCTAATGGATGCAAAGTTCCGGCGGCAGCATCAATTCGGCGAATACATTTGCGACTTCTACTGCCACGAGGCAGGGCTCGTTGTGGAATGCGATGGCGAGGTCCACGATTCCGCTAAAGGGAGGGCACACGACAAAAAGCGCGATGCATATCTGCGCTCTCAAAAGCTGAAGGTAATCCGATTCAAAAACGCAGCAGTTCTCCACGAAACCGAGAATGTGCTGATGGAGATCGCCAAGGAACTCCCCTCTACCTCTGGGAGAGGGGCCGGGGGTGAGGGTTCGTGTTCAAAGAACCGAATAGGCGTCTTCTGGCACACGCAGGGAAGCGGGAAGAGTTACTCGATGGTGTTCTTCGCGGAGAAGGTTTTCCGGAAGCTCAAGGGGAACTGGACTTTCGTAGTGATCACGGACCGGACGGAGCTGGACACGCAGATTTACCGGACTTTCTCGACCTGCGGCGCGGCGTCCGAACTGTGTCAGGCGACGAGTGCGAGCCACCTCAGAAAATTGCTGGGTGAGGATCACCGCTATGTGTTCACGCTGATCCACAAGTTTCGCACGGAGCCGGGGACGCTGCATCCGGTGCTGTCGGAGCGGGATGACATCATCGTGCTGACGGACGAGGCACACCGCAGCCAATACGACACGCTGGCGATGAACATGCGCACGGCACTGCCAAACGCGAAGTTCGTCGCCTTCACCGGCACACCGCTCATCACCGGAGAAGAACGGACGCGCGAGGTGTTCGGCGACTACGTGAGCATCTATGATTTCAAGCAATCCGTGGAGGACGGGGCAACAGTGCCGCTGTTCTATGAAAACCGAACGCCGGAACTGCAAATCACCAACCCGGAGCTGAACGAGGAGATCTATCAAACCATCGAGGACGCCGGGCTGGACGACGAACAGGAAGAGAAACTGCGACGCGTGCTGGGCCAGCGTTATCATCTGATCACCCGCGATGATCGTTTGGATGCGGTGGCGAAGGACATCGTCCATCATTTCCTGAACCGTGGCTATCAAGGCAAGGCGATGGTCGTTTCCATCGACAAGCTGACGACGCTGAAGATGTATGAAAAAGTCCGCGCCGAGTGGGCGGCGGAGAAGGCCCGCGTGCTGAAGGCGCTGGAAGGGATGGCGGGCAGTCATTCGGATTTCGCCACGCTGCATGCGCGCTTGGTCAATCTTCAGGAGACCGACATGGCGGTGGTCGTTTCGCCGGGACAGAATGAGATTTCCGAGATGAAGGAAAAGGGCTTCGACATCCTGCCGCACCGCGAGCGGATGGTGAAGGAGGACCTGGAAGAGAAGTTCAAGAATCCGGCCGATCCCTTCCGCCTGGTCTTCGTTTGCGCGATGTGGCTCACGGGCTTCGATGCGCCAAGCTGCTCGACGCTCTATCTGGACAAGCCGATGCGCGGCCACACGCTGATGCAAACCATCGCCCGCGCCAACCGGGTGTATGGCGACAAGGTGAACGGCCTGATCGTGGATTACGCGAACGTGTTCCAGGAGCTTGAGAAAGCATTGGCCATCTACGGCTCCGGCGCCGGCGGCGGCGAGATGCCGGTGAAGGACAAGAAGGAATTGGTGGAAGCCCTGCGGATCGCGCTGGATCAAGTGGCGGAATTCTGCCGGAAGCAGAATGTGGACCTGGAGGCGATTCCGAATTCGACCAACAAACTTTTCATTCCGGCAGTGAACCAATTGCTGCGGACGGACGAGGTGACGGATTCGTTCCTCGGCCAGGCGAACGATGTGGCACGGCTCTACAAAGCGGTGATGCCCGACCCGGTGATCCCGTTGTTGGCACCGCGAGCGCAGGTGATTGCGGAGCTGGCTAAAGCCATCCGTGCACAGAAGGAGAAAGTGAACATCACGGAAGTGATGGGCAAAATTTCTGAGGTGTTGGACAAGTCCATCGTCACCGAGGCGGAGAAGAAGCCCGGTGCGGAGGCGAAGACGATTGATCTGAGTAAGATCGACTTTGTAGCGCTGGCGAAGAAGTTCGAGCGCAGCCAAACGAAGAACATCGAAGCGCAGCAACTGCGAGCCTTGATCGAGCGCAAGCTGGACAACCTGATCCGCCTGAACGCGAGCCGCTACGATTTCCTCGATCGGTTCCAGAAGATGATCGAGGCGTATAACAGCGGCGCGCTGAGCATCGAGCAGTTGTTCGCAGAGTTGGTGACTTTCACCAGGGATCTCAACGACGAGGAGCAACGCCATTTGCGCGAGCAGATCAGCGAGGAGGAGCTGGCGGTGTTCGACATTCTAACGCGACCTGGGCCGGATCTCACGCCGGTGGAGACAGAAGCGATCAAGAAGGTATGCAAGGACCTGCTGGCGAAGCTGAAGACGGAGAAGCTGGTGCTCGCATGGCGAACCAAACGGACGACACGGGCCGCGGTGCGGGTGGAGATCGAGAAGATGCTGGATAGCGGATTGCCGGAGAAATACACGACCGAGCTTTTTGAACAGAAGTGCGGGGTACTTTTCCAGCACGTGCTGGAGAAATATCCGGAGAGCGGGGAAAGCGTGTACGAGGCGGCGGGGTGAGGAAGAAGTATGGATTCCCGGTGTGATCCGAAAGCCTTTGAGCCGACGATAAAACCGCCGTCGGACTTGCCCGCCAATGGCGCGGCACATGCCAGCCCAGGGCAACGCCCTGGGAATGCGTTCCCATGGCATCAAGCCCTGAAGGGGCGGCACAAGCGTTGTCACGCCCTGTCAGGGCTTGGGATGTTCTTGGCGATTGATCTCAGGGCGATGCCCTTCGGCGGGAGTGGCGAGTGAGCAGTGAGCAGGGGAAGAGTGAAGAAAAATTGACGATCAGACTTCGCCGCCTACTTCGTCCGCTCAGCGGGACTGCGAAGTCCAGGAAGGCTTCGACGGACGTGTTGTCGAATTTTGATTTTCGATTTTTGATTTGAGAAGTTTACCCATCGTAGTCCCGCTGAGCGGGACGGAGTAGGGAGATGAAGAATTTTTGATTGGATGGCTGGGAGTCGAGACGACTCCGCCACGGTTTTGCGGCTCGCCCTTCGCAGCCTCGCGCGGAGTAGGGCTCTTTGCTGAGGTTGATCAGCGGAATGCCTTCTTCGCTGAGTCTGCGAAGGGCGAGGAGCGAGAGCGCGGATCGTATAAAGAAAATGCATATTTCTTTGCATAGAGATGATGACGTGATAAGAAAAGCCTGCTTTTGTTGTCATGTCTTCTCTTTCGCTTTTGCCCCTGACGAACCTCTCCCGCGTCAGGATCTAGGTGATGGTGAAACGCATCCTGAACAAACATGGCTATCCGCACGATTTGTAGGAAGAGGCCGTGAAGACCGTTCTCATGCAAGCGGAGCTGCTGTGCGTGGAGTGGGTGTGAAGGCCCGCCTGCGGCGGGAGTGCCGATTGAGCAGTGAGCAGAGAAAATTGGAGCGAAGAAGATTATGTTAGTTTGGCGACGATGCCGATGTGGTCGGAAAGTTTGAGGCCGGCAGCGGGTTTTCGTGAAAACGCCCGAAATTGGCAAATTTACCTTGAAATTTAGGAATGAATTCCGTATTTACAAGGCGATATGATTTCCCGACTGCTCGCAGACATCTTGCTTCAGCGTCTCGGCCAAAGCCCGGCGGTGGCCTTGCTCGGTTCTCGCCAAGTGGGCAAGACGACCTTGGCGCGGGGAATGGATCTTGGAAAACCCATCCACTATCTGGATCTGGAACGCCCGTCGGATCTTGCCAAGCTCGCTGACCCGGAGCTTTACCTCTCAGGCTTCGGCGATCGACTGGTCATTCTCGACGAGGTGCAGCGCCTGCCGGGACTGTTTCCGGTGCTGCGCAGTCTGATCGACGAGCGCCGTCGGGCCGGGGAAAAGGTGGGGCAATTTTTGTTACTTGGCTCAGCATCACCCGCCCTGCTGCAACAAAGTTCCGAGACTCTGGCCGGGCGCATCAGTTACCTGGAATTGACGCCCTTTCAGCTCATGGAGCTGGCAGAACCCGAGCGGGCACTCCCCAACCACTGGGAACGAGGCGGTTACCCGGACAGTTATCTGGCGGAGGATGCGGCGAGTTCGGTCCAATGGCGGGAAGACTTCATCACGAGTTATGTCGAACGGTTTCTCACGCAGCAGAACATCACGGCATCGCCGCTGCTTCTGCGGCGTTTCTGCAGCATGCTCGCCCATCAGCAGGGAGCCACCATCAATCTCAGCAAACTGGGCGGCTCGCTCGGGATCGACGCGAAGACCGCGCGGCGTTACATCGATCTTCTCGAAGGACTGTATCTCGTCCGTTCGCTGCCGCCCTGGAGTCGCAATGTCGGCAAACGATTGGTGAAGTCAGCGAAAGTTTATTGGCGTGACAGCGGGATTCTTCACACCCTCGCAGGCTTGGCGGATTTGGAACACGTGCTTGGCCATCCGCTGTGCGGTGCCTCATGGGAGGGCTACTGCATCGAACAAATCCTGAACCGCCTACCCAAGGGCTGCGTGGCCAGCCATTATCGCACCCAGGCTGGAGCCGAAGTGGATCTCGTGATCGAATCGCCCGATGGCAGGATCTCGGCGGTGGAGATCAAGCGCACCCTCTCGCCGAAAGTGACGTCCGGTTTGCTCGAGAGCATGGAGACGCTGCGTGCGGATCGCGCCATCATGGTGATTCCGCAGGGTGATGCCTACCCCTTGTCCAAGTCGGTGACCGCGATCGGCTTGATTCCCTTTCTGCAAACCATCATCTCCCAGGTCATGCATGGTGCCAGTCCTCGCGGCTTCACATGAGACCGGTCGGGCGGTGGGGTATACAAGTGCCGAGTGAGCAGTGAGCAGGGAGCAGGGAGCAGTGAGCAGGGGAGAAGGGGAGAAGGGATTGACGATTTTTGATGTTGGCGTTTGATTTTGGTATGGGGGGGTGACGGGGCGCGGCGCTTCTAGCCAAGCAGCGAATCGAGGTCGGCGAGCAGGGATTGGATGAGGTGTGCGCCGCGTTGATTGCGGGAGCTGCGGAGTTCCTGGGAGACGCCGGCATGGATGAGCGCGGGCATGGCTTCATCGAGCGCCTCGCGAAGTTGAATGGCTTGGAAGTGCTCGGATTGGTCGTCGATGCCGGGCATGGTCAGGGTTTCCGCGAAGCGGGTGATGGCGGCGAAGAGCGGCATCCAATCGACCCAGCGCGGAAAGGCGCTTTGCCCATCCGCAGGCCGGGGAAGCAGGAATTGCCAGTCCGCCGCGCGGACACGGAAGTGTTTCTCGCGGCCGTGGCGGACGGAGATGACCTGAGCAGATTCCTCCATTTCGTTGAGGATCTGCTGGATGGATTTGGAGAAATAGCCGGTCGAGCGGGCGATGGCGGCGGGGTGGCCGGAGTCGTGGGTGAGCAGCCAGGCGAGGATTTCCGCACGGGCGTTCACTCCGAGCAGCGCCCGCAGGGTGAAAATCAGGTTTTCACGCGCGCGGGGATCGGGTGGCTGGCTCATGCCGCGGAGTTCGAGTTTTCCGCGCAACAGGCCGTGTTTTGCGAAAACAGGCTCCACATCGCCGGAATGGATCGCGGGAGTGCCGTCGCTGCGGAGGAAGAGCGATTCCGGTGGGGAAATCTCCGGAGCAGGATCGGCGATGACGCGCCATTTGCGGTGGGCGACCTGCTGGCCAAGCACATCGGCGATCGCGGCGAGGATCCGTGGATTCGCGACACCGGGCCAGCTCCGGTGCAGGCCTTGGAGGCGTTGCAGACTGATGCGACGACCGAATTTCGCGAGCCAGTCGATGGATTCGTCCATCAGCCGGGAATCGTGGCGGCCGAAGCGGGTGGTGGCGAGCAACAGGGCCTCGGGATCGATGATCCGGTCGTCGCCCGAACGCGGGTATCCCGCGACACCGATGGAGGACCATTGGTGCCAGAGCAGATCGACCATCCTCGTGGTGAGGCGGCTATGAGAATCCTGGAATGAGGTCGGCATGTCCGAGTTCGTGGAGCAGGCTGGGAAGCTTGGGATGGGTGGAGGTTTCGTGGATGTTGCGGAGCACCCAGCGGAGGAGTTCCTCCTCTTCGGCGCTGGTGGGATTGAGGAAGGCAAGGTCTTCGACATCGCGCCGTTGGTCGCGATCCAAAGCAGAGCTGAGTTTGAGCAGGATCAGGCCCTTGCGGCCGATGAAGCTGATTTTGAGATGGCTGCCGTATACACGGGTGTCGAGTTCCTTCCAGAACCACGAGGGAAGTGTGGGGAGATCCAAGCCATGAAGGGAGGCGGCTCCATTGAGCCAATCCGGATCGAGCCGGAGTTCCTCGGCCACCTTGGCGGCGGCGTGTTTCAATGCATCCGGCAACGGGTAGGCGCTGACGACATTTCCCGCCCATTCCCGCAGCGCCATCACGTCCACATCCTTCGTCTGGCGGGTGCTGAGCCGATGGACAAGCAATGCGCCGCCTCCACCAACGACCAGCCACACCGGGGCGGATTTACCTACCGTGAAGAAATCATCGAGGAGTTCAAATGCGGAAAAGAGAGCTGCTTCGTCCATCTGAAATAGTGTTTACACGTCCAGTTTGGATGTTTCAACAATATTTTTCAAGAGGATTTATTGGGATCGTGAGGTCAGGTCTCGCGGCTTCAGATGGGATATTGTCGGGCGAAGGGGAGGCATGAAGCCGAGGGAAGAGGGAAAGAGCGAAGAGGGATTGACGATTTTTGATGTTTGAGTTTTGATTTTGGATTGGGGAAGAATTGTGGCGCATGCCGTCGACCGGTCATGCTGATGTCGAGTGGTTTTCCCGGTAGATCCGCGATCCGGTGACGTATTTTTCCGCCCAGGATTTGATTTTTGATTGTTCGTCGAGCGACAGGTTTTTCACCACCTTGCCCGGCGAGCCGAGAACCAGGGAACCGGGGGGAATGATGGTGCCACCGGTGACCAGGGCGCCGGCACCGATGATCGATCGTTCGCCGATGACCGCGCCATCCAATACAATCGCGCCCATGCCGATGAGCACTTCGTCTTTCACCTTGCAGGCGTGAAGGATCGCCGCGTGGCCGACGGTCACCAGCTCACCGACATAACATCCGTAGTCGTCGGCGAGATGGATGACCGCATTGTCCTGCACATTCGAGCGAGGGCCGATGACGATCTCATTGATATCGCCGCGCAAGGTGGCATTGAACCAGACGCTGCTGAATTCGTGCAAGGTCACCCGACCGATCACGTCCGCGCTCGGGGCGACATAACAGGATGCATCGATCTTCGGTTGATGATGGAGAAACGGTTGAATCGGCATGGCAAAACGTAGTGGGATTTTCCCCGCAAGGCAAGTCGGCAAGTCAACATGCGCGGGTCTTCCCGGTTGACAAATGAAGTGACCTGACGGAACTTCGGCGCCGATGAAGATAGGTTGGCTGAGAAAGGAAAATTGAATGGGGCATCGATTCACCAACCCCTGGCCGCATCCGCGACACGGATTTCGCGATGTATTGAAATGGAAAATGGGACGCGGGCCGAGTCCGGAAATCATCCATCCCGGAGCCACCGACAGCGCGGAGTGGCAGCCGATTGATCTGCGGGACTTGGAGGAAATTCCCGCGGAGGGCTGGCAGGTTTACTGGCTCGGGCATGCCTCGTTTCTGCTTTGCGGGTGTGGCGTGCGACTGCTGATCGATCCGGTTTTTTCCGATTACTGCGCGCCCTTTCCCTTTCAATTTTCCGGACTGAAACGCCTGAAACCGCCGCCGCTGGCGGTTTTCGAGCTGCCGCCGATCGATGCGATCCTGCTGACCCACCTGCACTACGACCACTGCGACCTGCCGACCTTGCGGCAGTTTCCCTCCAATACGATGATCGTAGTATCAGAAGGCCACCAACGCTGGTTGGAGAAAAGGGGATTTCACAACGTGCGCGAACTTTCGTGGTGGAGCAAGGCGCAGCTTGCAGCGGGAGTGACGGTCGTCGCCACTCCGGCGCAACATTTCACCGCGAGGACTCCATGGGATCGCAATCTGGGGCACTGGTGCGGATGGTGCATCGAAGGAGGCGGCCAGCGCATATGGCATGCGGGCGACAGCGGTTATTGTCCGGCGTTTGCGGAGATCGGCGGGAAGCTGGGCCCCATGGACTTCAGCATGATTCCGATCGGATCGTATCAACCGCGATGGTACATGGAATCGGTGCACATGAATCCGGCCGAGGCCGTGCAGGTGTTTGAAGAAACGAGGACCCAACAAGCCGTGGCCATGCACTGGGGGACTTTTTCGCTGACCGATGAACCACTCGGAGAGCCGCCCCTGTTGCTGGCGCAGGCATTGATCGATCGAGGCATCGATGCGACCCGATTCGAAGCCGGAAAGATCGGTCAGATGTGGCGGGTGATTTGAGGATCAACGTCGGGCAAAACGAAATCCGGGGAGCGCGCGCACGAGTCGTTTCATCTCCAGTTTGAGCAAGGTGGAGGTCACCGTTGCCGTTGGCAGTCCGGTTCCGGAGATGATCCGGTCGACGCCGGTTTCCTCGCTGCCGAGCATTTCATAAATGGCGAGTTCATCGCCCTCCAGCATCGGTAGTTCCGGTGTTTCCGCGGTGTTTTCCATGCGCGGTGCCGCAAAGGAAAACGTGCCGAGATCATCGATGATCTGACTGGCGTCGAAAACCAGCGTCGCGCCGTCGCGGATCAATTGATGGCAGCCTGCGGACGTAGGTTTGTCGATGGGTCCGGGCACGGCATAGACCGACTTTCCATATTCGCTCGCGAGGTTGGCGGTGATGATCGCGCCCGACCACGCCGGGCATTCGGTTACCAGAAGCGCCCGGCACCAGGCGGCGACGATCCGGTTGCGCTGTGGAAACGTCTGCTTGTCCGGCTCGGTGTGCAGCGGGAATTCCGAAACGATGGCACCGTGACCGGCGGCGATTTTTTCCGCCAGCCCGAGGTTTTCGGGTGGGTAGATTTTCGCCAGGCCCGAGCCGATGATGGCAATCGTGCGGCCCCCTGCGGCGAGAGCGGCTTCGTGCGCCGTGGTGTCGATCCCACGCGCCAGGCCCGAGATGATCGTGTAGCCGGCATGGGCGAGCTGGAACGAAAGTTTCTTGGTGGCGTTGGTTCCATAGTTGGTGCTGCGGCGCGAGCCCACCACCGCGATCGCATGTTTGTCACGCTCCTCGATTTTCCCCCAGATGTAGAGAACGTTCGGGGCATCGTAGACTTCGCGCAGCGGCGCCGGATAACCTTCATCGAATTTCGACAAAAGTGTCAGTCCGCGCGATTTGACCTCGTCGAGTTCCTTAGTGACATCGCAATGATCCTGCCACTTGTGAATGATGGCGGCGGTTTCCTCACCGATCTGCGGCACCTGCAGCAGACGGTGCAGCGGCGCGCCCAGGACCTCGGCGGGCGTGGTGAATTGGTCTAACAGTTTTTGCACCCGCACCGGGCCGATGCGGGGAAGCAGGTTCAGGGCGACGAGCGCCTCGGTGTCGGTCATGGCTGCCATTGGGCGAGTTGTTGCGGGAAGGGACATTGATCACAATCGCTGAGATCCTCCAGACAAAAATCGTGATAGATCTGCAGCAGGGCCTGTTGGTGGGCGAGGCACTTTTGCCACGGTGCGGCGAGTTGTTCCGAGCCGAACAGGCGAATGCCGACGCGGCGCAGTTTTTCGTTGTTCGTCACGCTGCGGATCGCCGCGTATGGATCGTAGGAAAACTCCGGGTCCTCCTGCAAGGCCAGCGGAGCGAGGTGATTGGCGATCAGTTCGAGGGCGCGGTTTTTTCCGAACAGCGCGATTGGCGTGGCCGACGGCTGCGATGCGAGCGTGTGGTGGAAATTCCAAAACGGATGAGTGAGCTTTTCGAGTTCTGCGATGACTTTTTTTGCGGAAAACGGGCGGGCCAGAGCGACCTTGCGGAACGAGCTCCAGTTGCCTGCCAGCGCGACGAGAGCGGCGATGCGGCGGTGGGGATGGTTCGCCGGGCGCTGGCCGTGCATTTGCCAGGGAATGGCGTGGATCGATTCAAACGATGCGCGGACTTTCCACCACTTCTCCCACAGCGTGCGCAGATAGTCGCGCGTTTCGCCTTCGGCCTGTTCATGCAGTTCCGGGCTCAAAAATCCGGCGCTGCCAAACAGGATCGCCTCAATGGCATCGGGCGATTCGCGCAGGTGCTTCAAACCGCTGCGCTGGGCCAGCAGCAACATCGGCAGCGCGTTGCTGCGATAGCCCAGCGTTTGTGCGACCGCTTGAAACAACGCGGCATCGCGGCCATGCACCGCAGCGGTTTGCAAGAATCGTTTCGCCTTCATGTCGGCCCGGAATTCCGCTGCTTCCCGGAGCAGCGAGGATACCGCGTCAACGGCCATGTCGCGCAGCGGAGCCAGGCATCGACCGGGTTTGGCAATTGCGGTTTCGCGACGCGGACGCTGCAGCGCGTCCTCCAACATCGCAGCGCTGATGAGCACCTGCGGGATCATCCGGTGCTCGTCGTTGCGGATGAAATTCGTCATGCCGTCGTCGCGAAAACTCACGTGCAACACCACGTCCCGATAGGCGGGATTGACGGCGTGGCGGTGATTTTCCCAGTCGGCTGTGTGGGGATCCAGCTCCAGAAACCCGTGATGTTCCTTGCCGTCGATCGCGACCAGCGCGTGATGGAAGTCCGGCCCGGCCCCGCGATTCCATTCGCCGAATTGCACCACCTTGACCGGCTGGCCTTCCTTGGTGGTGAAGTCCCTGCCAAAGGCTCCGGAAAACCACAGCGCCTGCAATTCCAGCTCGGCGGGCAATGCGGGCAAGGATCCTTCTTCCACGGTGGGAGAAGGGTGCCACGTGTTCTCGACAAAGCGGGCATAGCGCACGACCCTGATCCTTGCGGAATCAGATTTTTTGTCAATTCCCTCCTTGGCGCTGGACGAAATTCACGGAAGGGCATTATTCTCATGCCATGCCGATCAATACAGCTTTGTTATCCCGCGTCTGCGAAGCCCCCGGTGCACCGGGTTTCGAAAAAGAAATCCGCAAGTTGGTGCTCGCGGAAATCGACAGTCTTGCCGACGAGATCAGCGTCGACAACATGGGCAACATCATCGCTCTGAAAAAAGGAAAATCATCCGCGAAAAAAACCATGGCCGCCGCGCACATGGACGAGATCGGATTCATCGTGACCCATGTCGATGACAAGGGCTTTGTCCGCTTCAATCCGCTCGGTGGATTCGATCCGAAAACGCTGACCTCGCAGCGGGTCATCATCCACGGCCGCGAGGACATCATGGGCGTGATGGGCAGCAAGCCGATCCACATCATGCAGCCCGACGAGCGCAACAAAGCCGCCCAGCTCAAGGATTTTTTCATCGACACCGGCCTGACAAAAAAAGAACTCGATAAACTCGTCGCGGTGGGTGATTGCGTCACCCGCTTCAGTCCCTTGATCGAACTGGGCCCTTGCGTCAACGTGAAGTCCCTCGACAACCGCGCCTGCGTTTTCCTGCTCATCGAAACACTGCGCGAATTGAAAAAATCCAAACGCAAACCCGCCTACGATTTCTATGCCGTGTTCACCGTTCAGGAAGAGGTTGGCTTGCGCGGAGCCCAGGCCTCGGCGCTTCTGGTGCAGCCCGATTTCAGCTTCGGGCTCGACACCACCATCGCGTATGATGTGCCCGGCTCGACTCCGCAGGAGCAGTGCACGGCGCTTGGCAAAGGTGTGGCCATCAAGCTCATGGATTCCTCGGTGATCTGCGATTACCGGATGATCGAATTCATGAAATCAACAGCCAAAAAACACAAGTTGCTGTGGCAGCCGGAAATCCTCGCCGCCGGAGGCACCGACACCGCAAGTTTGCAGCGCATGGTTCCCGGCGGATCGATTGCGGGTGCCGTGTCGATTCCGACGAGGCACATTCATCAGCCGATCGAAACCTGCAACAAGGATGATCTCAAGGCGGGCATCCTTCTTCTCGCCGCATGTGTGTGCGAGATCGACAAGCACGACTGGTCGTTTTGACAGGCTCTTTTAAGCTTTGCTCCCACAGCCCCGCGCGGATACGCCCGGGGCTTTTTTTAAAATCTTTTTTCGAACGATTTCATCAGCCGGAATTCGCGCTTCCCGCCATCGTTCACGATCCTCATCCGGGGGCAACGCGGGATTTTTTAAAAAACCACGCATTGTGATTCGAGCAGGGATCCCCCGCAATTTTTTTTTGCACCAAGATCGGGCAAGCGGGCACGACCCAAGGCTTGATTTTTTAATGGTTTACATTGACCATACATCTTTTAAAGCACAACATGTGGTATTGTGAATAATTTGTTGATACCATATATGCAAAATTCCTTTGACTCCTGAAGTATTTTTTCCTAGTTTGTTTCTCGCCGCACGAACCTTGGATTTTTCTTTTGAAGGAACACGGGTTGCGCGAAGTTCACAACATTCCATCCCCATCATATGACATCGAGCACCCTGAATTCCAACACCACTGTCGTCAGCCTCGGCAACCGCACGTTCACTCTCGACAAGGACAAAGCCGAGGCTGCTTTTGCCGCGAAGAGAGTCATCAATGGCAAGGATACCATGTTCTTCAACATCCTGCCGTTGAAGTATTCCTGGGCCTATGAGTTGTACAAGACCATGAAGAACAACCATTGGGAACCCGAGGACATCCCGATGCAGAAAGACATCGAACAATGGCGCTCTGACGAGATTTCCGATGTCGAGCGCTGGATCATCAAAATGGGCATCGGGTATTTCTCCGCTGCCGAGGGCATCGTTGGCGACAACGTGCTTCACGTGGTCCGCGAGGTGGTCACCGCTCCCGAACTCAAACTCGTTCTGGGCCGCCACGCTCACGAAGAGAACATCCACGCCGACTCGCTTGTCTACATGATCTCATCGCTCGGCCTCAATCCGCACGAATGCGAGGCGATGTTCGAAGACATTCCGACGATCACCGAGAAGAATCATTTTGTGGTGTCGAACAGCCGCGCGCTGCGCCGCGACATCGATCTAACGAAAACAGAAAACAAACAGTCGCTCGCCAAGAATATCTTCCTGTTCGGCCAGGTCATGGAAGGCACGCAGTTCTATGGCTTGTTCGGCATGATTCTCAGTCTCTACCGCCAGAACAAATTTCCGGGCATCGGACAGATGTTCCGTTACACGTTGCGCGATGAATCAAACCACATCGAGGTTTTCCGCAACCTGCTGATGGATCTCGTCGATGAAAATCCGGACATCTGGACCGACGAGTTCCGCGAAGACCTGCGCAACACCATGGCCGAGGGCATCCGCCTTGAGAAGAAATTCATCCGCGACTGTCTTCCTGTCGCGTCGATCGGCCTGAATTCGTCCGACTTCGAGGAATACATCGACTTCATCGCCGACCGTCGTCTGATTTCCTGCGGCCTCGCGCCCCTCAACGAAAGTGTCTCCAATCCCTTCCCCTGGCTCGCCGAGATGATGGACATCAAAAAGGAGCAGAATTTCTTCGAAGGCCGCGTCACCGAATACCAGAAATCCTCCGCCCTCGGGCAGATCAACGATGATGATTTGTGATTCAATTGTAGAAGAGGCTCAGTTTTTAAAAAGCTGCTCTCTCGGGCGAACCTACAAATGCCGACAGAATTTCAGAATTTAGATGAATTAACAGAATGAAAGAGGAAGGTTCATATGACTTGGCGGGAACCGTTATCGGGCTTGCGATGACTGTTCATCGCGAACTTGGACCCGGATTTCAGGAAAGCGTTTACCAGAACGCTCTCGCGCTGGAATTTTCAGAGCATGGTCTTGTCTCTGAACAATTCATTAAATTGTCGGTATTTTATAAGGGGCGTCTCGTTGGTGACTTCGTAGCCGATATGGCCTTTGGCAAAGAGCTCATTATCGAACTCAAAGCAGTATCCACCATTCTTACTGCTCACGAAGTTCAACTCGTCAACTACCTTAAAGCGACGGGAATCAACGAAGGACTTCTGCTCAATTTCGGCGCCGAATCACTCCAATTCAAAAAGAAATACCTTCATCGCATCACATCAAAATAATATCCTAACAAGAAATTCTGAAAATTCTGAAATTCTGTCAAAATCTGCCGTTTGAGCCATTATACATTCTTAAAATCCGTCGCGTTTTTTCTTATCTAATCAACTTAACACTTAAATAATATGTACCGTTCATTGACTCTCGAAGAAGACCTTGCCTTGAAAAAGGTCATTACCGACCGCACCGACATCACTCACAACCAGTTTGCCTGGCGTGAAGTGCTCGGCAAGGAGTTCCACAGCCTGCACCCGGAGATCGTGGTGACTTCCGGCGCCACGGAGTCACAGTTCTCCCTGGCCCAGGTCGCCGATACCATTGGTTCGGCGCTCACCGACCTCTTGATCTCTCGCCAGACCAAGCAGGATACCATTTTCAGCGACTCGAACCGCGCCTTCGTGTCAGCCGTCGCTCACTCGGTGGCGAAATCCCTGACGAAAACCATCGAGGACGGCGGTCGCCTGCGCCTGTCGGAAAACGACCTTTATCTTCTGATTGAAAGAGCACTCGTCGAAAACGATGCCTACGATGTCGCGAAGTCGCTCGCGTTCCGCCGCTCCTACGAGCGCAGCGGCGATGTCGATGTCAATACCGCGCCGCAGACGATGCCGGTGCGCCTGATCCGCCGCAACGGCAATGTGGTGCCGTGGTCGGAAACGAAAATCGAAATCGCCGTGCGCAAGGCGTTCCTCTCGGTGCGCGAGTCCGCCGAACCCGCTGTCGATGTCGCCAAGGCGGTCACCGAGCGCGTGCGCGTCGGCGAGCAGGCCTTC
>Ga0209400_1001379_pt1 | contig 19599 bp, 19 predicted proteins | sample M_130807_EF_Meta_FD_187313 | JGI IMG/M metagenome (GOLD analysis project Ga0209400, IMG submission 187313) | Freshwater microbial communities from Lake Montjoie, Canada to study carbon cycling - M_130807_EF_MetaG (SPAdes) (version 2) | ecosystem: Environmental > Aquatic > Freshwater > Lake... | reverse complement strand
TATGTTTATCAATTACTTAAGGCCCGGTAGCGCAGTTGGTTAGCGCGCCGCCCTGTCACGGCGGAGGTCGCGGGTTCAAGTCCCGTCCGGGTCGCAAAGGTTTTGGTGTCGTACTTTTTAAAGGCCGATATCAGAACCTTGTTTGGCTTGGTAGCTCAGTTGGTACGAGCGAACGACTGAAAATCGTTAGGTCGCCGGTTCGATCCCGGCCCAAGCCACGGTAGTTACAAGTCTTATTTTCTCGTGACTGTTAGAGTTCAAACATGACAGTAATCGTTGCTGGTGCAACAGGCCTAGCCGGTTCTGCAATTGTTAAAGCTTTTGAATCCAAGGGTAAATCTGTAATTGGGATCAATCGTTCAGTGGTTGACTTAACGGATGAAAAGGCAACAGCGGATTTTATCGCTAAAGCAAAACCTTCTTTAATTGTTGATGCGGCTGCAAAAGTTGGAGGCATCGGAGCAAACAATTTGTACCCGGTGGAATTTCTAACTGACAACTTAACTATTCAAGGCAATTTAATGAGTGCTGCACACAAAGCTGGAGTTCCGAACTTTGTGTTCTTGGGCTCAAGCTGTATTTATCCACGTGGTTGTGCTCAGCCAATTAAAGAAGAGTATCTAATGACAGGGCCACTGGAAGAAACAAATTCTGCCTATGCAATCGCAAAGATCGCGGGCATTGAGTTAGTCAATTCCTACCGTAAAGAATATGGAACTAAATGGATCTCGCTGATGCCAACAAATCTTTATGGGCCAAGAGATAACTTTGATTTAACTGCTTCACATGTCCTGCCGGCATTCATTCGACGTTTTATTGAGGCTGCAGAAAGTGGCGCAGACAAAGTAACTTTGTGGGGTTCTGGCACACCACTAAGAGAATTTCTGCATGTAGACGACCTAGCTCAAGCGGTTGTGATTGCATCTGAAAAATACGATTCAAGCCTTCATTTAAATGTTGGGTCAGGTGGGGATCTCTCGATTAAGGATTTAGCTGAGAAAGTTGCTGCAGCCACTGGCTTTGCTGGAGAAATCGAATGGGATTCTTCTAAGCCTGACGGAACCCCAAGAAAAGTCCTAGATGTATCCCGAGTCAAGGCTTTGGGATGGAAGCCAACAATTACACTTGATGAAGGAATTGCTTCAACTATCGCCTGGTACAGAGAGGCGAATGCTCGAGGAGAGGTTCGTAAATGAGTCGCAAGGTTGCTTTGATTACTGGTGTAACGGGCCAAGATGGTTCCTACCTTGCTGAACTTTTGCTTAGTAAGGGATATGAAGTTCACGGTTTAATTAGACGTTCCTCAACCTTTAACACTTCTCGCATTGATCACATCTATCAAGATCCACATGAGATAGATCCAAAACTGTTCTTACACTATGGAGATTTGATCGATGGCGTTGGGCTAACAAATCTTGTGCGTGAGATTCAACCTACCGAGGTGTACAACCTTGGTGCACAGTCACATGTTCAGGTTTCCTTCACAATGCCGCAGTACACAGGCCAGGTCGATGCCGTGGGTGCAGTCGGCTTGCTTGAAGCTATTCGCTCAGCTGCTATTGATACCCGCTTCTATCAAGCAAGTACTTCTGAGCTATTCGGTTCAACTCCTCCACCTCAAAACGAAGAGAGTGTTTTCAAGCCTCGCAGCCCTTATGCGGCTGCAAAGCTAATGGCTTACTGGTGCACCGTGAACTACCGCGAAGGATACGGAATGCACGCAACCAATGGAATTCTGTTTAACCATGAGTCACCTCGTCGCGGTGAGACTTTCGTGACTCGTAAGATCACTCGCGCTGTAGCAGAGATTGCGAATGGATCAAAGAAAAAATTGTTCTTAGGTAATTTGGATGCCGTGCGTGACTGGGGTTATGCAAAAGAGTATGTGGAGTCCATGTGGCTCATGCTCCAGCAGGACAAGCCTTCAGATTATGTGGTTGCCACAGGCCTTGGAGCGACCGTTAAAGATTTCGCAGAAGCCTCTTTTGCACGTGTTGGATTGAATTGGCAAGACCATATTGAGGTTGATCAGAAGTACATTCGCCCAACAGAGGTAGACGCACTCATCGGCGATCCGTCAAAGGTGACCAAGGAGTTAAACTGGAGAGCAAACACGTATTGGAAAGAGCTTGCTGAGCTTATGGTAGACGCGGATTTAAAAACTTTGGAAAGAAATATTGTCAGATAAATTAAACTTTGAAAGGGATCTTTCTCACGACAGTAAGGTTCTTGTCATTAATCCCTTACTCACATATTGGTCTTTTCAATTGACTTGCGAATCTGCTCTACGTGCGTCAAGAATTTCAAAACAAGTTAGATGGATAAACATCTCACATTACGAACCAAAGAAGTATTTCATCAACAAAGACGATTTTAACTCACGTATCACGTATCAAAATTCCCTCAAGAAAATTAGTAGCATACTTTCGGAAGCAGGTATAGATGTAAGAACCAATACTCAGATTAGTAGATATAAACTTAAATCTGCCATGGAATTCAGTTCTTTGGAAGAATTGAGAGGATATAAAGTTGCGGAAATATCTCTAGGAGCTATAGTTTATTCTGCAATCGCATCGGTAAAGCGAAGTACGGCAATAAATCTTGAGAAAGATTCCGAATTAGTAGACCATTTTCTCAAATCTACAACAAATATGCTCTACCAATTAGACCTTGAGATTAGCCAGCGACTTCCAGATCTAATTATTTCAATTAATGATCGACTGCCGGGGTCTGCTTTATCTGTAGCTTTAGCTCATAAATGGAATATTCCAGTGAAAATAGTTTACTGGGGAAGTAACCCGAATAAGATAATTGACTACAACAATTCACTTTACGATTCTCATCAGTGGCAGAAACATATAAGAGACACGTGGGAGCTGGGGGAGCATTCAGAATTAGTGCGAATTGAATTAAGAAGGGAAATTGACGAACTAGCCTTAAAGCCGAGTAAGGACTCGCTCACGTTCTTGCAGGCTCAGCAGAAAGGTAAAGGAATAACCAAGTTAAACTTCACTGTAGTTTTCTATGCACAAAGTGAGCATGAACATTCAAGCACCTACTTAGAGGGAATAGAAGGTCGCTTTAAGAATCAATATGAAGCCTTCATGGCGTTAGAAAAGGTTTGTCACAATTTAGGGCTTAATCTTGTACTGAAATTGCACCCTAATCGGTTTGATTCTAATTCTAAAGAGGATAGCGAACTGGAACGAAATGAGTGGATTGATAAAATCTCACAAAATACAAGGATTATTCCAAAGAACTCGGATATCGATACATATAAACTATTGAATGACGCAGATCTAAATGTTGTATGGAATTCAACTGTAGGCATAGAAGCAATCGCGCGATGTAAGCCTACTTTAGTGCTTGGAAATGCCCATTGGCTCAACTTAAAGTGGAATATTCATGCTTGGAATGAACTTCAGCTATTGAAACGTATAGAGGAAAAAGTGTGGAGTGTAGATCCAGAGGAATTGCTACCATGGTTTTGGTATCTCAGGAATTTTGGTGTTGATTGTTGCTTTACTTCTATAAGTAATGGACTTGAAGTTTCAGGGATTAGAGTAATCAAAAAACGTATACTGTTTAGAGTTTTTGATGCCTTAAAGTCAAGAGCACAATCACTTCTAAAATCCTTGATAAACGACTCATTTTCTTAACCCATATAAAATCAATTACACGATTCAAAGTACTCCTGAAGCGTTTCCCCGATTAGATCGACCTCGGATTCCCTTAGACCAGAGTAAATCGGTAATGAGATTTCACGTTTATAAAAATTTTCGCTGACTGGGAAGTCTCCCATGCGAAATCCAAATTTCTGGAAGACAGGATGCAAGTGTGCCGGAAGGTAGTTCACCTGAACCTTGATCCCGCGAGAATGCATAAAATTGAATAGGCTTCCCCTGATCTCTGGATCTACCTGGATGGGAAATAAATGCCAAAAAGGTTCAACGTAACTTCTTTTGGTTGGAAGTGTTAAGCCATCAACTTTTCCCAGAATCGTTTGGTATCTCTCAAAGATTACATCTCGACTCAATTTAAACTCCTTGAATCTTCTTAGCTGGCTTATCCCAAGTGCACAGGAAATATCGGGAAGCCGATAGTTCAGTCCGAATTCATGAACCTCTTGATGCCATTTACCTTCGCCCAGAATTTTGAAGTTTGCAGGATCTTTCACGAGGCCCTGTCTCGCAAAAGATTTTGCTCTTTTAAAGAGTCCTGAGTCGATTACAGTCAACGCACCTCCTTCTCCCGTGGTTATATTCTTGGTAGGAAAAAAAGAGAAAGTTGTAATGTCGGCTATCGAACCAATATACTCACCATGATACTTAGAGCCGAAACTGTGCGCAGCGTCTTCAATTAGATATATTCCTCTACTACTGGCTAATTCTCGCAGTTCTATCAGGTCAGCCGGATGTCCAGCAAAATCGACAGCAACTATTGCCTTGGTCCTGGAGGTAATTGCCTTCCTCACTTCGACGGGATCGATGTTTCCAGTGTCAGCCAGAACATCAGCAAAAACAATTTTTGCACCGAATAGTGCTGCTGTTGCCTGGGTAGCAATAAAAGTTATTGGAGGGGTTATAACTTCATCACCAGAAGTAAGTTTTATGGCTGAAAATGCACAATGGAGTGCCGCTGTTCCAGAACTGACCACCATGGTGGGGGCCTTGGTAAATTCTTCCAAAGACTTTTCAAACTCTTCTACCCTGGGACCAATTGTTAGCCAATCACTATTCAAAGTCTTTATAACTTCAGCCACATCATCACTATTTATTGAATGTCTTCCATATGAAATCACTTGATATTCAGCTTCCCAATAAAGTTTTTCATCTCTTCCACTGAAATCCAATCCTCATTGGTGTCTGACCGAAAGGCCCATCCTTCAGGAACTCTTTGACCAGAGGGTTCTACGTAACCCCACTCTGCGGCTACCGGCATTACTACATACCTCTGGCCAAGATTGATGGTTCGACGACTGTCATCGCTTGAGATCATTTCCTCATGAAGCTTTTCGCCTGGGCGCATTCCGATCTCTTCTATTTTTGCACTGGAGTCGATTGCTCGAGCCAAATCAATAATTCTCATACTGGGAATCTTGGGTACAAACAATTCTCCTCCTTTCATCATTTCGAGTGAATCGAAAACAAATTTTGAAGCGTCCTCAATGCTAATCCAGAACCTGGTCATTCTGAAATCTGTTAGCGGTAGAGCTTTGCCCTCCTTAACAATTTCTTGAAAAAGAGGTATCACTGAGCCACGACTTCCCATTACATTTCCATATCTGACAACTGAAAAGGTTGTGCCAGTTGCATAGCTATAATTATTGGCGGCTACGAAGAGTTTATCCGCAGTTAGCTTAGTTGCACCGTATAAATTGATGGGAGATGATGCTTTATCTGTAGATAAGGCAACAACTTTTTTGACGCCAGAATCTATTGCCGCATCAATTACATTTTGGCTACCCAGCACATTTGTTTTGATAAATTCCATGGGGTTGTATTCACCAGTATCGACTTGCTTGAGTGCGGCAGCATGGATCACAAAGTCCACGCCATTAAACGCTCTCTGTAATCGGTTTAAGTCTCGAACATCCCCAAGAAACCATCTTATTCTAGAGTCATTATTATACTTAACTTTTAAGTTATGCTGCTTTAGTTCGTCTCTAGAATAAACAGCGACTCGACGAACTTTAGTTTCATTCAGCAAAGAACTCAGCAATGTTTGGCCGAGTGAGCCCGTTCCGCCCGTGATTAACACTGATGCGCCATCTAGAGAACGGACCATCTTTAACCTCTCTTATCCATCGACATTTTTCTCATGCTCGGTTACAATGCTACCCTTGTTGGTGAATAAACTGTACGACCTCCACCTGGAGGTCTGAATTCTGACTTTGGTGACTCTAAAAATAATCTAATTTGGATGGATGATATCGATTTTTCTGATCCTGAGTGTTAGGTTTGTATGTAGTTTGGTAATCCAAGAAAGGTAGATTGTCGTGGAAGTCCAGCTGAATACAGATAGATTTATTTTGAGAACCATGTCCCCCGAAATTGAGAACCTTGAGAGTTATTTGTCCTGGATGAAAAACGAAGAGTCAAATCCTTTCATTCAAGGAGTAAATAAAGATTTAACTGCCGAAGATTTAACTAATTATATCTCAGAGAAAAATGAATCCAAAACGGCATTACTACTAGGTATTTTTGTTAAACGAGAGAATATCCACGTCGGCAATGTCAAATTAGAACCAATAATCCCAAAAAAGTGGGCGACTATTGGAATCCTCATTGGGGAAGAAAACTGGAGAGGTAAAGGAGCCGGATTTGAAGTGATTACCAGGGTTCTAGAATTTTGCTTCACAGATTTGGAACTGGAATTCGTTGAGTTGGGAGTGAACAAGAACAATCTAAAGGCGATAAACTTATATTCACGTTTAGGCTTTATAGAAAGTGCTCAAGAAGCAAGCTCCCCTGAATCGATAAGTATGTCGATTTCAAAATCATCTCTATGACTGAAACCGCTATCTGACCTTAAATAACGGTTTAAGGGGTTCGACTTTGAGTTCACTTCTCAAAGTCCCTTTTTCGATTTTATCTTTCATTATTTCAAACACTTCAAAGTAAATTTCTGAGATTTTCTTCGCGACTTTTTGGTTGTGTGCCAAAGTCACATTATGAGTTCCTAAAACAAGAAGCCCTCGTTGAAAAATTAACTGCATAAAATAAGTTTTAATCTCCTCAACCGAAAATTCAGATATTGATCGCCAATTTAGAAATGTCCAGGTAGGATGACCGCTGAGGCTGATTAGTTCACCAATTCCAGCCTCATGAATGGCGCGACTTGTTAGAACTTCTAGATTACCTCCAATAATCTCTAACTCTTTAGCTACATTCTCATTCTTATGGCGCTCTATTACATGTTTTGCGGCAGCAAGTGAGAGAAGTTCTCCACCAAAAGTTCCAGAGAAGAAAATTTCTTCCATTTCCATCATTACATCTCTACGTCCAACTACAGCCGAAATTGGGTATCCGTTAGCCATGCCCTTCCCAAAAGTAGATAAGTCGGGAGTCACGCCGAATAACTCTTGAGCACCGCCTGTAGAAAATCTAAAGCCTGTAATTGTTTCATCAAAAATTAAAAGTGCTCCTTTGGAATGTGTCAACTCTTTTACTGCTGATAAGAATCCTGGATTCGGATATGCCACATTCATTGGTTCTAAAATAACTGCCGCCACTTTAGATTCTAACTGGCTAAAAAGTAAAGATAGCGAGTTCAAGTTATTAAACTCAAACTTATGGGTTAACGAAGAGACGACATCTGGAACGCCTTTGTTTCTGGTGGTTGAACCAATACTCCAGTCCTGCCAACCAAAATATCCACACACTAAAACGTGATCTCTTCCCGTGTATGCGCGCGCTAATCTAATTGCTGCGGAAGTAGCATCGGTACCATTTTTCCCGAATCGAACCATTTCGGCTGATGGGACTAGCTCAACCATCAGTTCCGCCACTTCCGCCTCTAATACCGCTGGCAAAGACATGCCGACCGCTTTATGCAGTTGCTTAGAAACTGCCTTATTAACCCCAGGATCGTTGTACCCTAAAGTGATTGAGGCTAGCGAACTTACTAAATCAATGTATTTATTTCCATCCACATCCCACAGATGAGGGCCACTCACTTTGCTCGCAAATAGTGGTGAGATGCTTACAGGGTATTGAGTTCTAGATTTACTGAAAGTTTGTGAGCCTAGGGGAATAGTTTTCTCCGCACGCACCAGATGCTGGTTGGATTTATCGAAAGTAGGCATGGGTTAATTATGCTCCTCTAATGGTTTCAAAAGAGCTTCATTTCTGCGGCTCGCCGATATCCCTGAGACCACTTCTGGATTTGAACGCAAGAACTCAAGAACATCTTCATACTCAAAAACGGATTCTCTTCCTTTGAAGTGGCTGTAAACACTTCTTACAAAATCCAAATCTTCGGGGTAGTCAACCGTCCAACGCATACTGGAGCGATCAATTGGAGTAGAAAAATTCAATACTCTGAACAAATCGGGTCGATTGTAGACACCCAAAGTTACGTGTTCTAATTCCATTTTGGACAAATTCAAAGATTCAAGTTTTGAAATCGCTTCACTTGAAATAATTTCGATATCGAGCCCATCTGGAAATGATGGCACTAAAGAATTAGATAAATAGTCCGGCAACTTTTCTTCAAATTGCACAACCATCTGATCAATTAATTTGGGCATCACTAATGGACAGTCTCCTGTTAATCTAATTATGTTCAAAGGACTAATCTCTTTCGTGATTTCGAAGAATCTAGACAAAACATTATCTAATGATCCTCGAAATGCTTTAATATTTTCAGACTCTAAAAATTCTACTAACTCGTCATCTGAATTACTTACAGAAGTCGCCACGATTAAATCTTCAACCAGAGTAGATTCGAGCACTCTATTAATCTGCCTGTATATCATTGGTTGTCCATTGATAGGCTTCAAAACTTTGCCCGGTAGCCGATTTGATGACATGCGTGCCTGAAGCACTACTAGGTATCGAGGTGAGTTCAAGAGAATCAAGGATTTCTGGTCACTTTTGATTGTAGAGAATCATTCATTAGCTCATCCAATTTCGGGGATCAACCATGTGAGAATCCACTTTCAGATTGGCAAATTCTATTGGGGGATAGTTTCGCTGTAATGCTGAAATAATATCAATCAATTCACTCTTTGATTGAACACCAAATGTGATTCCCGATGACCAGGGAATAGATTTTGCATAGGCTAAACAATATTCAAGTGGATCAAGGTTAGAACTGTTGGCTACCCTCTTTATATCCAAAACTACAGGTTTTAAGCTCTCAAAAATATGAGTTAGTTCACTTTCTGCTTGCAAGAGCTTCCCTTGCAAAAATATGGATCGCACAAATATTTTGTTCTCTGTGTTAGAAAGCTCTAATAATTTTGGGGAATTTAAATATCTTTGGTCTGCAGCATTCTCTGGGACTTGAAATACTGTGAGCATAGGGAGGAGATTTTTTGCGGTCACAACTTCAGATTCGCTGTAACAAGACAGCCCTACGGATCGCGCAAGACCTTTGTCAAGTATTTCTGTTAAGCCTTTTTCGATCGAACTCAAATTATCCTCAAAATCCTCGCTGAGCCCATGAAGAAGTACGCTTTCGAATTCGTCTACACCAAGTCGTCTTAATGAAGTAACAACGCTTTGCTTCATCAAATGTGGACCTCCATAGGTACGTTGGGGGATTTTTGTGGAAATTCTTTCCATAAACTTCTTCGATCTCCCGAGTTTCCCAACGATTAACTCCGCCGACCCATAGTCGGGCGATGTATCGATATGAATATTTTGAATTACATCCAACAGATCAAATATTTCACTAATTGACCGCTCTGACAGTCCTGCATCGCTTTGGGTAAGCCCATAACGTTGGCCAAAATTTGCAGTCCCTAAATAATGATCTAGGCCAACTTGACTTTCCTTATTGAGCAATGCCATAGCAGAAATTCTACTTTAAAATTGGTCAATTGATTGAAAAGAGTCTGATAAACACTATGCTTGGGCGAAACTGAAATGGACAAGAAATGCGAATTGCTCTTTTATCGGATATCCACGGGAATATTGACGCCCTTGAGGTTTGTTTAAAGTCAGTTCGTGATTCAGGTTGTACCGAATTGTTTATTACAGGCGATATCGTTGGTTATTATTATGATGTCGAAAGCGTGATGTCGGTATTGTCTGAGTTCACATATAGTTTTGTGGTAGGCAACCATGAAATTATGTTGCGTGAATTGATTGAGAACCCATCTTTATCCCAATCAATCCGAGTTAAATACGGTTCTGCTTTAGATATTGCTCTGATGAAGTTAACGTCATCACAGCTTGAGTTTCTATATTCGTCCCCTGCTGTCTTGTCACTCAGCCGTGGAGATCGACGATTCAATCTCTCCCATGGATCTCCCTGGATGGTGGATGAATACCTCTATCCAGATGCTAAAAATGAAATTTGGGGGAAGTTTCTGCAATACGATGACGAAGTATTCGTTATAGGAAACACCCACCACCAAATGCTTAAACGAATAAGGGGCAAATTAATCATAAATCCTGGTTCTGTGGGTCAAAGTAGAACAGATAGATCTCAAGCTCAGTGGGCTGAAATTGACGTTTCTACGCTAGAAGTTTCCTTCAAGAGTGTTTCATATGACTCATCAAGGTTGCTCAATAAGTGTGAGGAAATAGATCCAGGGCTAGAAATCCTGACAGGGCCACTGGTGCCATGAGCAAGAAGTTTTTCTTATCTAGTATCGGTGGATTGCTTGCACAGAATGTTGCTTCCTGCATACGTGATCAATTCCCAGATGCCTTAATTATTGGAACAGATACCCATGCAGAGCATGCAGGAAGTTATTTTGCTGATACGGTAGTAATTATCGATAAAGTAGATTCAAAAGAATTCTTGCCTTCACTTTCGGTCAAATTGAGAGAACATAGGCCACAGTATTATTTTCCATTGAACGAGTCTGAGCTTGGACTGCTTTCTAAACTGAGTTCCAAAGAGTTGGAAGATCTATTTCAAGAAACTCAAGTCATATGGTCGGGTAAACGAGTACTAGACACTTTTCTAGATAAAGAAACCACGATGGCTTACCTAGATTCAATACATGTCAAGCGTCCAAAATCCTATTTGCCGAATGATGTTGAGTCATTCAGGTACCCACTAATTGTAAAGCCAAAGAATAGTTCTGGATCAAAAAACCTATATTTGTGCAATAACTTGGAAGAAATTAGATCCTCCTTGGTTTTTGTCAAAAATCCAATTATTCAGGAATTCATTCCTGATCAAGAGGGTGAATACACTGTTGGAGTTTTTGCAAAGAATGGAAATCACATAAGGACCATAGCTTTTCGACGCAGACTCTCGCCTGGAGGCGGAACTTCTTGGTGTGAAATCTACTTCGACTCTAAATTGATAGACATATGTGAAACTGTCGCTAGGTCCATTGAGCTAGATGGCTCAATTAATATCCAGTTGAGGAAACATGAGGAACAGTATTACATTTTTGAAATCAATCCTCGATTTTCATCTACAGTACATATTCGTTCGAAGTTGGGATTTAATGACGTACTTTGGTCATTGAAGGATTCTGATGGCTACAAGTCCTTCGATGCATCACTCCTGAAGGCTACTACTTTTGCTGTTTATCAATCTGAGGTGCAGATTGACTGAAGTAAAAACTTTTTGGTTTGGCTGTCAAAGTAATTCTAAAGTTGGGCTCGGACATGTTTCTCGATGCGTTTCACTCGCAGAAGAGATTGAATCACGTGGGCACTTTAGTTGCTTTGCTCATGTTTCCAATTTGGATAGTCGCGGGCAGAAATTGCTCACTTTATCCAGTTTGGAGTCAGAATGTATTTGTAACTCGAAGCCCGATGTAGTGATTTACGATAGTTATGATTCAGATTTTATTCAAAAAGATCAGATACCTACTGAGGCGAAAGTAGTTTTGCTTGTCGATGACGTGAGTCTACCTTTATTTGCGGATGCATATCTTGAAGCTAGTACAATCAAAAATTGGAAGCCATTTAATCAAGGTGCTCCGGTTTTTAAGTTTGATTGTAACCCTATTCTAAGAATGGCATTTGACATACCTTTGCACTCGTTGAATTTCTCTCCACCTTTTGATGTGATTATCAATCTAGGTGCGGCTAAAGACTTTCTATCAATCTTAGATGTTTTACTCCCACAGATAAGAAGCCGAGCAGATTTCAACCACAGAATTACGATCCTGACAGGAAGTAATTCAAGTCTTGAGATTGCTCATGCAATTGAGACGTCGGATCTCAATTTGGTAGAAGGGACAGTCAACCTTAGAGACCTAATTGGTCCCCATACTTTTGTAATTTCCGCTGCTGGTGTTACTGCATGGGAATTGATCTCTCTAGGTGTACCTGGGTTCTTGATCGGGGTTGTTAACAATCAGATTGAACAACTGGAATACTTCAATGAAATTGGGTTGAGGAATGGCATTTACTTCCAACATAACTCAGGCTTCTCCACTCAGATAAGCGCTCTTTTGGACACAATCAATTTCGTGGATACAGCAAAAACGGCACAAGTGTCATTAAGTAACGGAAGAGTTGAGGCTATAGATTGGATTCTAGGCGAAGTTCTTAATTTGCCAGATCACTAAATTTAATGCCTTCGCCAAATTCAATAGTTCTCCCTGCAGTTTGATTTATAACTTCATCCATGGCGCTGGGAGAAAGACCGATATCTGGACGTACAACACTTAAATTCTCTTGGGTAAATACCTCGCCCTTTTCAATTTTACGATTTGCAACAATTGATCTGCGATATCGTAAATAAGATTCCTCATCTTTTGTTGGTCCATCCTGAATAGAACCTCTTGAAAGCGCCGCTTCAGTCACAGCGCTAATATAAAGTGGAAGATTAGAAGCAGACAACGAGAAACTTGCATCAACTGAAGTTTCATCTTCGTCGAGTTTTACATGTTTTTCTAAGAGTGTTGCTCCGATTGCCACGGCGCAAATTGCCGCATTATTGCCAATTGTGTGATCAGAAAATCCAACCGGCACTTTATACTTTTCCGCGAGATAGGAAATTGTTGATAAATTCAAGCTTTCTATTCTCGCAGGGTAAGAAGTAGAGCATTTCAAGATTGAAATCTCTGTTGCTCCTGCATCGGTTAAGGTATCAATCGCATATTGAATCTCGTCTAGCTTTGCTAGCCCAGTAGAAAAAACAACTGGCTTTCGAGTCTGCCCAATCGATTTAAGTAACTGCGTGTAATTGATCTCAAAAGAGGCTACTTTGTAGGCTGAAACATTATTCTCTTCAAGTATTTCAACATCTCTTGGGCTAAATGGTGAACTAAAAATCGAAATGCCTACTTCTTTGGCCACCTGAAATAAGTCAGGAATCCACTTTGCTGGTGTTTGACCTTCAGAATATAAATCAAAAAGATTTCTTCCAACCCATGGACCAGAATTCACAATGTATTCAGGGCGCGTACTGTTCAAAGTCATGGACTCTGGAGTGTAGGTCTGCAGTTTGAATGCACTTGCTCCGTTTTGAGCACACTGAATCAAGAGTTTTTCTGCGTTAGAATATGAATTACCATGGTTTCCTGACATCTCGGCAATCACATATGGCTTTATTTTATTTCCCAGACTCACGCCGTCGATCTTCATATTCGTAATCTACAGGAATGACAACATCCCGGCCCTATTTTAAAGACATGAACTAGGGGGAATATTCTTTGACTGGAAGATATTTCACGCTAGATTTTACACATGACGCAAGAAAACGAGATTGTAACAACCCAGCATGGCTATAAGGTATTTGCGCAGCCCCCGAGTCAAGAGTTTTTGAATGAGTACTATTCCCAAAAGTACTACCAGGATCCTCAGGGAACTTACCAAGCCGAGTACACCCCACAAGAGCAGAGCCAAAGGAAGCTAAGAATTCAACTTCTGGAAGACTTTGTAAATTTGAATAGCATAAATTTCCCACAAGTACAGAAGAATTTCTTGGATGTAGGTTGTGGAGAAGGTTTCGTCTTAAGCCATTTCAAAAGTAAAGGTTGGGAAGTAACAGGTTTGGATTTTAGTACGCACGGAGCTCGAATGAATAATCCAGATTTAGAGCAATTTATAATTCAAGGTGATGTATATGTCTCTATCCAAAATTTAAAGTCGTTGGAATTGAAGTATCACGTAATTTTCTTGGGGAATATTTTGGAACATGTGCTCGACCCAGTAGCACTAATAGACTCAATGTATTCGCTACTCGAAGATGAAGGACTTCTTTGCATTACCGTTCCGAACGATTTCTCAGCACTACAAAGTTACTTAATCGAAAGCGGTGAGGTACCGAATCCTTATTGGTTGGGATTTCCAGATCATTTAAACTATTTCGATTTACAAAGCCTAACAAATCTCTTAAATGCAAGTAATCTGCCAGTAATTGATCAGTTTGCTGATTTCCCAATCGAATGGTACCTAGTGAATCCGCAATCAAATTATGCTTCGGATAACTCTAAGGGTAAAAGTGCACATAATTCGAGAGTTATTTTGGACCGCATGATTAACGAAGCAACAAATGAGGAAGCGAAAATGAATTTCTGGCGTTCACTCAGTGCATTGGGTTTTGGGAGAAGCATTAATACAATTTCGCGAAAAGGCTAACTTCTCTCACTTAAAATATAGCTCTTTATTTTACAGAACTAGTCCAACCTCACAACACCAGCAGGCGTCATCAAATGCACCGCAACAATCCCCGACTCACCCTCATTAGTTGACGGGTCAATAAACTCAATATCTGTCCCATTTAAGCCATCAAGAATCTCTGTTTTAAACCATGAGTCTGCTAAGTGATCAGTGTCAGCAATCGTAATCTTCTCAATTGCTGCAACTGCTTTTCCATCTTGTGATGGGTGATCTGCGGTTAACCATTGAATGAAGAATGGAAGTTCGCGAGAATCAGTAATTTCATTAACTCCGATTTGCTTCCACTTAAGGTCAGTACCGTCTGGGCGTGTGCGGTGACCTTCAATTGCAGGGCGTCCAAACTTCTCTTCAACCTTTGAAATGTCTTCAGTTGCAAATACCCAAGTTAGCCAGCCGCCACCTTCTTGTGCTTTCTTGCTCACAGCTTTACCCCAAGGAGTTTGCTCTGTTGCTGGGTGATCTAGTGGACATACAACTTCGATGTATTGACCGTTTTGAAGAGGCAGTGTGAAGTTGCGTGTGCCAAAGCGTGGGTGGACACCACCATCTACGAAGGTGCTGCCAAGGCGTGAGCCCAGGCGTTGAACTGTGTCGGCTAGTTGATCATGGGAAGTTACATATGAGACATGGTCTAAGCGCATGGGGAAATCTTGCCCTATGAAAGGGGGTAGGAATTACCAAATTTGGCGTTTTAGGAGATTTTGGCCACGATGTAATGGGTATTTCGGTCCACTTTCAGGGTACCTCGGGTTGTCATTGAGAAACTCAGGCTCTGGGTTAGTAATGGTGCCGTTGCTGGGCAGAAGCCCTAAATTCACCAATTAATGGTGGCTTTACAACATTTTTCCTTTAGGATTGGTGGAAACAAAGAATTGATAGGAGAAAATGTGGGTGCGTTGAGTTTCCAACAAATAATCGACAATTACTCCAATCATCCAAAATTCAATTTTCTAAACTCATGCTGGACTATCAATTCACGCCTTTTGGTTGATTTTGAAGAAGTATATGGCCCTAGTAGAACTCACTTAAAGGCTCGGAATTATAAAAAATGTGTAAGAATTACCAATAAGATATTTGTTGAATTAGAAGGACAAATAACTAATACTGAAGAGGCTTGGTTCCTAGAAGAGCTACAAGAATTTGTTTTGCAGTTCTTAAAAGTTGAATATGAATTCAGAAGTAAAATCCAACTAAGGCGGAAGAATATCACGCATAATCTTCTTTTTGATCAGGCATTTTACTTTGACCAACTATCTAGTGAGTCAATTGTGACGATTAACCAACTTAGTAATGATTTAGTTGCAAGATTTAAATTAAATGCAAGTAAAGGCGCAATGAAACGCTCAGACCTTAGCGAAAATTCTGGAGAAGTAATTTCCAAAATATGTAAAATTCTGGATGGAGAGTTTAGATCAAATGGAACGTTTTCTAAAATAACAGACTATGTCGGAATTCACTACAGTTATACTGGAGCGTCGCTAGAATTGAGCGTTGCAGGTTCAACGTGGTGGCAAGATACGGTAAATGATATTGACACACCAAAAACAGTGTACGCGCATCTAGACGAAAGTGTTTACTTACCTAAAGCTATAGTGTATTTGAGTGAAGTTAATGAGAACAATGGGCCAACCACTTTATATCCAAATAAATACGATGAACTAAATGTTCCTATTTTTGCAGACATAGTTGGAAGAGTGATTAGCAACGTTGGGTCTAGAGATGACTCAAAGCTCAAGGAATTTTATTCCAAGCCATACCATCAGTCATCAGGATCGAAAAATTTCAGAGAACACTTCTCGAAGCTCCCCCAGGAAATACGGATGAGTTCACATTTCGGTTGGGACATTCTTCCTGGAAGCGATTTGGAGGCGAACCTGGCACAGTCTGAGATAGCCATGACCGGGGGACCGGGGAAAACAATTGTTTTTGATGGTTCACGCCTTCTACATCGCGGCGGCCTAATCACGGAGGGTGACAGATTAGTTCTCCAAGTTGTATTTTATCCACAATTACCCTTATTGGAAAAAGTAAAACAAAAACTTAGAGTCTTTATGAAATTTTAGACAGAAGCAGCTAAGTGAAATTTCGAAAATACTTTAATTTGCGCAAAATTGTTCGACATGTTCATCTTCGTCGTACTGGCTTGGATGACTTCTATAGATATTTAGCTCGAGGGATTACCCTTCTGGATATTGGCGCTTCGTACTTTTTTGCTGCACGCTGGGGTCAATTATTGAGCATGTCCCCTTCCAGATTGGTTCTAGTCGATCCAAACGCAAAAAGTTTAAAATACACCGATAATCTTCCCGATAGTTTAGACATCATCAAAATTGAGTCTGCAGTTAGCCACTATGGTGGGGCGCAAGTTCTTTATCAAACAAATGTTAAATCTGGATCATCTCTACTTCAACCAAATTTGAATTTTCTTAAATCTGCGCAGTGTCCTGAAGCAACTAAGAGCTATTTCTTACCAATAAAAAAGCTTAAGTTAGAAACTATTTCAATTAAAACGCTTTTAGAAGAATCCTTGGGACAAACTTTTTTTCTGAAAATAGATATTCAGGGTTATGAACTGGAATTACTAAAGGGCGCTAAATCTTTTTTACAACGGGGCCATATTGTATTAGTCGAAGTTGAAACCTCTTTGGTAAGAAATCCAGTAATGCTAGGTGCTGCCAGACTACCTGAAGTGATTGACTTGATGTCTCGATACGGATATCAAATTCTAGATTTGAACCCCGTATATGAAGAAGTTAATGTGCAAGGTAATAAGACTAAATTGGGAGAGCTTGGCGAATGTGACATAACCTTCATCGCAGACCCTAAGGAAACGAAATTTCAGAGTCCTGAAAAATTGGTGGCAATTTTTGTTGGGTACATTATTTACGGCTATCCAGTTCTTGCACATAGATTGTTGAGCGAAAACATCATTTTGAAGACTGAGTTTTCTGAGCGTGGATTCAATCCTGAAAAAATCCTAAAAGATCTATTGAAACTGCCCTCGAATTGAAATTTGATTGTAGCTGGGGTTGCTAATTATTCTCTCCAAAATTTGTAAGGTGTGGCTTAACGAACCAATCGTCAAAACTTGAAATATCCGAAAGAATGCGAGTGTAACCTTTTGAAGTTAATAACTTGAAAACCTTTTCTTGCTCAGTCGTATTTGAGTGTTCTACTGTCATTACCCTAAAAGTGTATTTATGGAAGTTAAAAGAATTTAAAATATCAAATTCCGAGCCCTCGGTATCAATTGAAATATAGTCAATAATATTTGGGAGATTATTCTCTTCGATTAAGTCAAAAAGAGACTTAGTGCGAACTGAGTAGCTCCTTGTGTACTTAATCGATTTTTGAGCGGAACCAATCTCTCCGAATACCGAAAATCGAGCATCTTCGGCTTCAAAAAAATCTAATAACTCCCCTGAACTTGATGAAATTGCGTGGAGGTCAACTACACACTTCCGATTTACCCTTAACTTTTCATGCCAAATCAACGCTGGCTCAGCCAAAATCCCTGACCAACCGTACTTGTCCTCAAGTAGGTAGGTATTACTCAGATCTACTCCATCTGTTGCTCCAAACTCGATGAAAACTCCATTTCTCTTAAAATCTAAAAGCCACAAAACTAATAGGTCCTGCCGAAGTTGTGCTTTTGACTCTCCAATTAATTTAAGGGCCTCAAGTACGCCAGCGGGCTTTTTCTCCATCAATTCTTGGAAGAACACAAAATCGTAACCATCACGAGTCTTGAGGAAAAATTCTTCACTCCTCGCTTTGTGGTTCAGATAACTGTCGTGCCTCGTAACTACTAAATTAAATTTACATAAGGTTTGTAACACAAGATTTCGCAACAGGTGTTTAATGGTTTTTATCATTCTAATGTCTTCCCAACACACACATCAACGCCTCAACCGTCAGCAAAGGCGCTGCGTTATGGCTCAGGTTGGTCCTGGCATGCATGATGGCGTTGATCTTTTTGATGATTGCTTGTGGCTTTGTCTTGCCAGCCGTTGCTCTAATTTCATCTTCTAGCTCTTTATTTATTAGTGCATCGTTTGCACCCGCTTGAACCATCATGACATCTCTATAAAAGGTAGCGATATCAAGCAGCGCTGCATCCAGGCCATCACGAATCATTCTCGTTTGACGAGTCTTTTGTTCTTTCTCTAAATCTTTAATTGCTTTACTGCCACCGGTTACCATGCCGCGTCCCGTGGCACCTTTGCCATAGGCCAACGAAAGATCGTCTACTTCTTTTTCATTTCTTTGTTCAGCTGCATTTGTTGCTTGTTCTGTTGCCAGATCAACCAGTGTTTGCGCTGCAGCAAAGGCAGAGGAAATGCCTTGAAGCGTTAAGGGGAGTTTCATGATTGTGTTTCTGGTGTTGCGCACAGACTCGTTGTTAGCAAGATAGCGAGCGCGACCAATGTGACCTTGTGACACTCGGGCTGCAAAATCTGCCATGACAGGTGAGATGCCATCTCTGGTTTGAAGAACACGTGCAACAGCTGTGTTAGATGGTGTGACAAGTTGCAGGTGGCGACAGCGTGATCTAATTGTTGGCAACACATCATGCAAGGTTGGAGCACAGAGCAACCAGACTGTTCTGTTGCCTGGCTCTTCAATTGCTTTCAATAATGCATTTGCTGCAGACTCTGTGAGTCTGTCAGCATCTTCCATAACAACAACGCGCCAGCCACCCATAGATGGTGCCCACGCAACGCGTGTTAGTAGCTCTCTTACCTCATCAATCTTTATCGAAAGACCTTCGGTGACAATTACTTCAACATCTGGGTGACCACCGTTTGCTGCAGATCTACATTCATTGCATGTGCCACAACCATCTTTAGAACACACAAGTGCTTGAGCAAATGCGATTGCAGCAGATGAGCGACCTGAGCCTGGAGGTCCGGTAAAGACCCAGGCATGGGTCATTTCTTGAGATTCTTGCCCACTTCGTGTGGCAGCTACAGCCTTTTGCAGGATCTCAACAACATGTTCTTGGCCAACAAGATCTGTATAGACGCTCACTTTTTCTTAACTGTCTTCTTCTTTGGTGTTGCCTTTTTAACAGCTTTGCCTGCAGCCCTTATGGGGCGCAGCAGTAAGTTGCCTTTGTCTTCTACAGCGTTGCGCTTAAGCGCAGGGATTTCACTGACTCTAGAGATGATTGCAGCGTGTGTGTCCTCTATAGATTGATTACCATCGATGATGACATAGCGCTCTGGATCAAGGGCTGCTAACTGCAAGAACTCTTGACGTACTCGCTCATGAAAATCCATTGGTTGTGATTCAAGGCGATCTTTACTCTTTAAGCGAGCAAGACCAA
>Ga0209400_1001372_pt1 | contig 19699 bp, 21 predicted proteins | sample M_130807_EF_Meta_FD_187313 | JGI IMG/M metagenome (GOLD analysis project Ga0209400, IMG submission 187313) | Freshwater microbial communities from Lake Montjoie, Canada to study carbon cycling - M_130807_EF_MetaG (SPAdes) (version 2) | ecosystem: Environmental > Aquatic > Freshwater > Lake... | reverse complement strand
AGTGAAGATGAGCACACATCCCCTATTATTAATACATACAAGTCGGATTCTAGCTATATTATCGTTACCGAAAATACTATCTACATTCTAAGCGCTGAAACTCCAGTTCGTTAAACTTGATATCACTAACCACCCGCACATTACCTATTTCCATATTACCTATTTTCTTATTTTTTAATTTTTTTTAGTGTATACTATGCTATTTTAATCATTGGAAAAAATGAACTAGTGATTTTACCAAGCTGGGATAGTTTGGCTCGTGGATTATAAAGTTGGTCGTTATTCATAGGTGATACATATATATTATTACCTAGTAGATTAGCATCTTTCATAAAATCATTTATATTATCTTTGTTGCCTAAATTACCAATAACACCATTAACTCCAACGTCTGTTCGAATACCATTTTGTGCAGCTGTACTTAATCCATTCATTAAACTAGCAGGCGACCCCCAATTAACATCATAATTCTTTATCAACGGTTTAGGATTCAAAATTCTTAGTTTTTTATCAGGTGTGGTATTATCTAACACTGGCGTATTAGTTAATAAGGTATTACCTAACACTGGCGTATTACCTAACACTGGAGTATTAGATAATAAGGTATTATAAAGTGTATTATCAGGTGTGGTATTTAATATAGCTGCATTATTAGAATCATTCAACGGTAGGATAGATGTAATATGTGGTGTAGTTGTGCCAATAGATACATTTGCCATTGTTGTTGTAGTATTTGCTGATGTAGTAATTGTATTAGAAGTTGTGGTTGAAACTGAATTTATTGGATTGCTAGGATTGCTAGGATTGCTAGAATTAGATAAAAGTGGTATAACAAGATTATTTTGCTTGCCAGTATAGTAGTTAATAATTAGACTATTATTATATATATATATAGCCGTAAGATTATTGAATGGTATATTTGCAATACCTTGATTACTTAGATTCATAGTTTTCCAGATAGGTATATTTGTATTTAAAAAACACCACCAAAGATTCATATTCCCAGATTTATCAGGCTTTTCCAAACCAAATATAACATCATTATTTATTGCAAACCCATTAGAATAAAAATTAGGTGTAATTGTGTTGGAAGCTGTGGTGCTTGGTGTGCTAGGTGTGCTAGGTGTATTTTTGTTTATAGGTAATACTGCTAGGGATATAGTTAAAACTCCATCTGACATATGTAATGGAGAATATAATAAGGTCGCAGGATTAGTGTAATCATTATAATATAAGAAGATTGCAATATCATTCATACCTAAGTAAATAATATTTTTAAGATTAAAATTAGGTATGCTAGAAATAGATACATTTAGAGGTTTCCAAGATGAATTTTCATCAGGAGAGGCAGTGTTGGTGGTATTTAGCATAAGATAATATAATATATTGGAACAACTTAAACCTAGCAAGAATCGGTCATTCGCACAAATAAAATTCATTTTATCATAACTAAGAGGCGCGCGTAATCCATTTGATGATGTAGTGCTAGGGACATTTAATGATGGTAAAGCAAGGCAATTTAGATTCATAGTATTTGATGATCTCGATATAGAAGAATAATAAAGACAATTTAGTCTTTTTAATAAATTATAAGGTTCATTATAAATGAATAATGTTTTTGAATTATTGGTAATTAATATGCTAGAATCTTTACTACACGATATATTATTATTCATTTCTGGTAATGTGGTGCTAGGGTTTAATTTATTAAATGCGGTTAGATTCCTGTTTACCCCAGAATCAAAAGCAAGACATTTCCATTTGTTGCTAGTGGTAGGTAATATACAAATAGCTAAATTATTTCCATTTGATGAATCATTACAAGCTGCCATTAATGTTGTTCCAGCACCATTTGAAATTAATTTTATTACTTGAAGATTAGGTTCTAGATTATAAATAGTATTTTGCGCTTTCATTATTATATCATCACTTAGATTATTTGATAATGGGTCGCCAATATTGATCGGAACATAATTATTGGTATCAAGTGCATCAAAATTTTCATTATTTTTAATATTTTTAATATTTTTAATGTTTTTAATGTTTTTGTCTGTATTAAAAATTCTATAAAGTAAATATGTTATAATGGAAAGAATTACTAGATTTATTATAATTACCAATATAATTAAGATTTTTTTATTAGAATTATATATCATTTGTATTGAATATGATTCTAGATTACTATAATCCAATTAGAAAATAAAAAATAACAAAAAAAATAAATTATTAAAAAATCATTTGAATATATCAAAAAATTTATCTTTAAAGAATCCAAATTTTTCTAAAGCTTCATCAGTGGTGCCAGATACATTTTGAAATTTAGCCTTTTGAAAAGATTCCAAATAAGTAAAAAAGTTATTCTTAATGTTATCAACTGTATATTTGCTAGGATCCATTTCTTCCGCTTCTGCTACTAAATCATCAAAAGATACTTTAACTTTACTACCGCCCCTATTTTTTTTGCCTATGTTTTTATTTTTATTGCTAGTGCTTTTATAGCTAGTGTTTTTTTCCCTAGCGTTTTTAAATTTGTTTATAATACTTTGAAATCCTTCTTGTGTATCCCTGGTAAATAATTTATAAATTATGAAAATAGAAACTAGCCCTAATGCTAGATACAGAATGTTCTCATAAGTAAATTTTAATGTCATTGTAATATTAACTACCAACCACTATATATTCTATAGGTTATATATTCTATAGGTTATATATTCTATAGGTAATATATTCTAATATCTATTAGATATAATTTAAACAATTAAAAAAATTACAAATACAATAATTACAAATACAATAATTACAAAATTAAATAAACATAACAATGAAACTATATATAATCATACCTACAAATGCCTTTAAAATAACACCACCAATTGAAACTTGACCTGACTCTAGAAGGAGACGCGGAAAAAATCCAAATAAGAAGCGATTGAATTCTGGCAAAGAAATCAGGAAACAAATTATTAAGACTAATACCGGATATTTTAAATTATTCATAATCTTATCCTTAAGTGATGCACCATTAAGATTAATACCAATTGAACCTAGTATGCCATTTGGTGCAGTTTCTGCCATCATTTTCTGTGTGTATTCCATCCCTCCACCTGGATATTGCATATTAGATGGTGGGGAGTATTTGGTAGGAGGAACTTGAGAACTATCCATTGCATATTGAAAAGCTTGAGAATTTATATTAGATTGATGTTCGCTCCCTGGACTTTCACCCATTTCTTTAAGAATATCTTCCACTAACTGGGATTCGGCCATCATATTTCCATTATCTGGCATCTGTTGGTGTGGCATCTGCTGTTGTGGCATCTGTTGTTGTGGCGGTTCATCATTACCGCGTCGTAGCATATTTAATGGTGTAGATTGAGACATAGTATCTAGCAAGTATGGAGAGTAAGAATAGAAATAATAATAGAGATTGTATTAAATAAAAACTATAAAAATAAAGAGAACGGAAAACGAATTTATAAAAGAATTCATAAACTAATTTACAAACGATTTTATCTTATTTATTACTTTCATATTCTAATAAATTAAAACTTTCATATAGATTACACTAGATTACACTAGATTACGTTAGATTACGCTAGATTACGCTAAATTACTCTAAATTAGTTTTGTTATCGATCATTGCATTACAGCTAGTCATAACAGTCTTATATGAATAGCACTTATTATCAAAACTAAAAATTTTACCTTCGGTTTGCTCTACAGGCGGACCATTTATAATTATCATATTTGCATTTTTAAATGATAACCGTAATATTGATGCCAACCCTAATGCTAAAATGATAGATACCACAATTTTACCTTTTTTTGTTTGCATAAAATCTATAATGCGCGACATTTATATATTCTATTATATATTCTATTATATATTCTATTATATATTCTAGATTAAAAAGTAGATTATTTTATAATTATAATGCTTGTCTAGATTTCAAAGTGATAATAATAATTGCTAGAGAAAAATGGAAAATAGAGAAAAATGGAAAATTTAAAATAATTAACCTAAAAATTGATTTATATAGAAACAATTGAAATAATACATTATTAACATCAAGCAAAATGGTGTCGTGGGCTGATTTTCTGGAAAATCTTAAGAATGCCTTTGAGGTATCTATAATTTCTGGAACTCTGAATGATTTCTGTCAATTACAAGAACAAGGTGATATCGCTAATTCGGAAGAGGCCGCGGAGCTAACTAATATGCGTGCACTACGTCTTGTTGAAAAATGGTTTAGTCAACAACCAAACAACAATGATATTTTACCAGATCTATCAAGGCCATTTTATAAGAGTATTAGCATTGCAGCTGTTTTAGTTGCACTTGGGGCGAATAGCGGGCTAAGCCCAGAGACTATTGATCTACAATCGGAGCTTAATAAGATTGCAGATTTCTCATCTGGCACACTGGTTCATCGCAAACCAAACTAGCTAATGAATAATTAATGGATGCTCTATAATAAGATTGGGGTCGCTAGGACATTTTACTTCCGTAGCATCATATTTGAAGCAATTTTTATTTTTATCTTGATATGTTAATTTGCCAGCGTTCTCAGGGTTAGGAAAGCGATAAATTACTACAGGTTCGGGATTCATAAAATACACTATTACTAAACATATAGTAAATGAGATAATAAATATTGTAGGATTTATATATTTATCTAGCATATTAGTAAATTTGTAAATTAGTAAATTATTCGATTTCCAAAGATAACTCTAAATTTAGTAAAGAATTAAAAATTATACTCTATGTTATCATTGCCGTCATTGCCGTCATTGTCATTATTGCCGTCATTGTAGTCATTGCCATCATTGCCGTCATCATTGTAGTCGTTGGCATCATTATCGTCATTGATATCATTTATATAATTGATATAATTAATATCATTAACATTGTTGATATAATTTCTATCATTCATAGAAAATTTACTAGGGTGGCTAGAATAAGATTTAGATTGTTTCTTTTTTTTTTTATTTTTGGAAATAGTGGTAAAGTGATTATCCTTATTTTGTAAATTACCAATATTTTCATAATTATTATAATTATTAAATGAGTTGTAATTGCTAGTTAAAAATACTTTACGATTTTCATACATATCATCCCAAACTGCACCTTTATAATCACCCCAATAATCAATATATTTAGCCTTTTCAGCTTTATATTTCTCGGGTGAAGTAGGTATACCATGAGACCAATCAATTCTACCTAACCAATATGGTTGTAAAAGCGTATCTTTATTATTTGAAATAGAAGACATAAGAATTGGTTAAATATATTGACTAAATTGAAAATACAAAATCAGTTAAACAACTGTAAAAAATCAGTAAAATATTATTTACACTAATGAATATATATAATTAAAACATTTCGAAGAAACGAAAGATGCCTAATATGGTGTTGTCTAGATTAATTCAATTCCAGTAGAAAGAATATATCGTGTAAAACCAATTAACATAACATATTGAACTCCCAACAAGAATAAAGTAAATATTAAACCGGTGATATACTTGTGCCAGTTGCCAGGGAAGGCAATCCTATTTTGAAATAAAATCAGCGTGAGATCATCTACCTCACGGATAAAGAAAGGTAGAATTTGCTGTGCCATAGGAAATGCAATTGCAAATGTAATTAGCCCAGATACCAAACCTAGAGTAATGCTACTAGTTGCCATAGTAATTACTAGTGCCTGAGTTAATATACCAACAACGGCCATACCATTGATAATGTTGCTAGAAAGAAATCCGGCGAAATTAGTGTTTTGGTCGCAGGGATTGGGATAAAGATTTTGAAATAGTTCGGGTTTACCTGCCTCAGTAAGTGTAACCGAAATCATTATAAGTGCTGGTAAGTAATATTTTAAAGTTTCATAGTCAGAATTGGAAAACAGATATGCCGGGATAGTGATTACAAATATAAGATAAAATATTAGGGTATCTAGATTAGGAATACTTAAACAGAAATTTATAAATTTCATTTTCTAGATTGGTGATTTAGTAGTTTAGTAGTTTATTAGTTTATTGGTTTATTGGTTCTAGAGTATCTATTATATAGTTGGATATATTTTTTTCTTATCGTAATTATCTTATGCATTTAGTTGCTACTTAGTTTTCTACTTAGTTTTCTACTCAGTCTGAGATATTTTTTGTATTCTGTTTATAAAGTGATTCTCATGTATAATTATAATTATTTGATATAGTTTTAGACAATTGGCTAGATAATTGACCGTTTAATAGTAATCGTTTTTTGGTAAGTTGATAAAATTCTTGGTGAAATGCTAAGTTTTCAAATTCATCAGCCAATTTTTGACATTCTATCCATTCCTGCTCTAGAATATCTAGATTTTTAGCATATATAAGTCGACCAAACCATTTACTTTTTTTCATTTGTAATCGTACTACTGGACTAAGATTTATTGAAATATTCAAATGCGAGCGAAATGGTTTAATCCTGCTAGAGAGAAATCCATAATATTCTAGCAGCTTTTTTAAATCGACGCCCGAATCTCTTTGAAATTGCGAATATTGGGTATGAGGTACTAGATATTGTGATAAATCATATTTTGGTATTGTATAATTTATATAGTAAGGTTTATTATGGCAAAGAAAGATTTCCATATAAGATATATTTGGCTGGTTTGGCATTTTAATACATATAATCTTAAACATTTTGCTAGGTACATTCATTATAACACCTCCAAAATTACTATTTAATTTTGCGGGAATACTACCTGTCATTACCATTATCTTCTCTAGATGTGGATTACGCCCTAGATGTCTGCACCATTGTTCTATAAGAACCCATAATCCACTGTTAAAAACCATTTCTTGCGGTGTTATATTAGTCATTACGAATGTTTCATTATAAACATCCATATTGGTTTTATGCTGGCCAGCAGGGGCATTATGTCCCATACTACCACCATATTCCATATATGCTTTGTAATCTGTTAGTGTATGTTGTAGATTAGATGGAACTTCTAGGTCTTGTCGAAACGGATCTTCTATTTGCCGCCGGTCTATAGGTTGATGATTCGGTTCAGTTAATCCAGTTCTAGATGAAATAGTTTCTGCTACTAGAAGGGGATATCGGTATTTAGTACTATAAAATATATCAAATTCTTTTTTCTTAAGGAGTAATAGATTCTTTGTATTAATAGACTTGCTATTGAACCTAGAACCTTGTAAAAGATGAGTATAATGTAATAAATTATCTAGGTATTTAGTGTTAGGTATATGTGATGAGTGTGATTGATGTGATGAGTGTGATATAGTATTGGTTCTGGTTCTTGATTTTGTTCTGGATTTGGTTTTGGTTCTGGTTCTGGATTTGGTTCTGGATTTAGTTTTGGTTCTGGTAGTTCTAGAAGGTTTCGTTCTTCTTGTTGAAGTAATTATTGGAGGTATAGACCATTCCATTACATCTAGCGCGTAATTATGAAGAATGTGATATTATCTAATTTCATATTAGAAATAAGTTGCTAGAAACTTTGAATAAGTAATTGCATAAGTAATCATTAAAAAGATCAAATAACATAAAAATCAAATAAAATAAAAATAAAATACAAATCATAAACAAAATAATTTACATTTAAGCCTTGGTAATACGATACCATTTATGGCCGTTCGTACATTTACCAACTAGACGAGCCCTCACTGTACTACCCTTACCCTTAAAGGTTTCTTTGCGAACATCATCAATGCGAACCTTTTCTTTACGACCTGCACGATGGCAGGCTACACAAACTTCATGCATAGTTTCACGCTTACCTTCTTCGCGATGGGATTTTGTCTTACGTGCACCGCCAGCTTGTTCGGTTTTACGGGTAGCAGTACCGCAAGATGAAAAACGTTTGCGAGAACCGCCATCCTGGCTATTCTTCTTGGGAGTCATTTGCTTACGAGATACAACCATTCTAGAATCTAGAAATTAAAATATGAATAAAAAGCTATTTACTATATTAAACGCAGATAATAATTATTTAGAATATCTAGAATATCTAGAATATCTAGAATTAAGAATTCTTTTTTTCAGCTCCAGAATATTTAATATATTCTTCCAGATCACAATGCTTAGAATGTTTCAAACTTTTCCTCATTTGCCTATCACAATCTCGTGCTAGTTGTTTTGCCTTTGTGCTATTCTTATTAGATGGTTTTTTGTTGGGATTGACCTTGATAGATTCTAATCTTGATAAAACCATTTTAGAAAATTTCTTATAAGATGGTATTTTATGTCTAGCTAGAAAAGTAGCACAATCTATCCCAAAATTCTTATTCATAATTTTTACAAATTCAGAGGGCGTATGCTTTCCTGATTTTTTAGCACCAATTCCAGTGTAATAAATAATTTCAGGCATTGTAGTAATAAATTAATCTCTAGAGAATAATAATATATTTTAATTTATTTAGTATTTTGCATTTATTTAATATTTTGCATTTATTAAGCATTTTGCTTATTTGTTTTCTTATAAGACAATTATTAAAAAATTTATATAAAACAAAGCAAAGAAAAAAACAAAGAAAAAGAGAAACAATAAAGCAAAGAGAAACAACAAAAAACACAAAATAAATATGCTAGAACCGCTAGAGACGGATTTCTAATAAACCGAGCTAGCTAGAGATTGGGTATATGGATTTTGCCGGAAGGCATCCAAGATTTCTGGATTAATCCTAGCGCGTTGGGAATCTTCCGGCAATTTACTCTTTACCCTTGTAAGACCACAAGAATTTTTTTGAGGAGGAGCTTCATATATAAAAGTCTCAGCCGGCTCGCGAATATTTATATTGTCGGCCTCAATCCGTTTGTGTTCAATATTAACAAAATCCCCACCGGCATTGAGTTTTACACTTTGAGGTGTAGGCTCGCGACCTAGGGCGATTTCTTCCTTATTAGGGTTGAGGTGAGCGTTATAAGCTGCATCGTAGCTAGCTGGTGTATTGGTATAGAATTTAGCGGGACCTTCCCATTCCCAATCATTGAGAAATTGGCGATTGGTATTTTTAGCATCATAACGAGCGGCCAAGTATCCGCGACCTGGACCACGACCCGTTTCACCATCCGCAATTCCTTGATAATACCAATCAGTTAGGAATTGTCGGTTGGTATTTTTCATATCCACACTTGTAGATGTATAGCCGCCGGCTTTAAGAGATTGATAATTACCCATAAAACCAATATGTTCATTATCGATAGTTACTTCTTTCATAGTTGTTCGGGCGATATCTTCAGGGTCATATACACGTAGAGAACGTGGTTGCTGTGGATTCATATTGATATAAGGTGCGGAGTTATGTATATTTTGCTCTTTTATAGTGGTACGGGCAATATCATTAGGATCATATACTGTGTTATTTAAAGGGCCAGATAGTTGACCCATATAAGAATTATCGATATTCTGTTCTTTGATAGTGGTACGGGCAACATCATCCGGATCATACACTGTTGCTTTTTTATTACCAGAAAGAGCACCTTGATAATCGTTATCTTCTGTTTGTTCCTTGATAGTAGCCCGGGCAATATCATTAGGATCATAAACTGTTTGTTTAGAGGGCATAGCGGCGTGCATATTACCTTCCGGGCGAATATTACCTATGAAATTTTCTTTACGAGTGCGACGGAAAAAATCCGTTATTGGGGTAATGAGTTTCTTAACGCTAATGGTAAGATTGTTTAAGTGCATACGGTCTTGAGTAGTATCACGTTCATTTGCGCGATTTTCTATACTTGCCAATCCATAATCACCGACGCCCTCCTCATTAGCATCTTCGTTTACCGTCCACGCCGATTCACGATAGGCATTGCGGGGCGTAGGATTCATATAATTATTTTTGGTGCTGCGTCGGTATGCACCTTCTTTGCGTGGTTTGCTGAGTTGTACTTGTCCTGCAGTACCATAATAAGAACGTTGTCGTTGTTTCTCGGTAGGTTTCATATAGAATTTTTCGCGGAGTTGGGAAGCTTTAACAGCGCTGGAAAGGGTGCCACGTTCTGGAGTAGAATTATAATACTTTTCAGGGCGGTGTTTAAAAGGTTTGGCTTGCAAACCACGCTGGCCGCTCTTTAGACCTGCAATAACGCGCCCATCATAGGTAAGTTTAGGATTGGTTAATACGCGAAGTTCATCTACCGATTTGGGTAATATGTAATCGCGGGCATTAGCTTGATTAAGACCACCTACTGGTTCAGCAGTATACCCGGCCGCTAGCCCTGGACCAACCCGGACATCTTGAAAAGGTTTTTCATTCTGGCGTTTTTGACTAGCCACATAGCGATCTAATCCTACAGTTTCTGTAAATGATGGACTGCCATAAACCCACGAATTATTTGGTGTTACGTCATAGAAGGATTTAACCTCGTGTTTCTTAGGTCGATAAGTTTCATCATTGCCAGTATAGCGTCCTAACCTATTAGAATTTGAATCAAAATTAAGATTCTGTTGATTCTTACTTTTAATAAAGGGAATCATATTATCGTGAAATGCTTCCTTCCTTACAGTCTGACCGGAGAGAGGGCTCATAAAAAAATCTCGTTCTCCCCCGGAACGTGCAGCAGAATCCTGAGGACGACCTGTAGTATTATTATTCAATATACCTTGATTAAAACCGACCTGGGGTATAACTCCTGACATAGTAGCATTTTTAGCAGCATTATATGATTCTCTAGCTAGAGTTGATTCTGTCTGGAATACATTATCTAAAATTGCTGGCATATTTGTTCCAGTTAGCCTTTTAATATCTATTTTTAAATGATATATTTTATTGTTTTATTTTATCCTTTTTAATATCACTAATTACGCGATTATACAATTATACAATTATACAATTATACAATTATACAAATTTAACTTAAAGATTTATTCATCTAGCAGTCTTAGAAGCAAGGGGTTGAAAACATTTATCGGTTAAAAACCGTATAATAATTTTCCTAGTATAATTTACGGAATAATTACCCATCCCTTGTTCTTATATTCTAGTATCAATTAAAATGGCTACTCCTAATGCTAAGATGTCAGTTGATAAGTTTTATGAAAAGCAAAAGCAATTATATGATATTTGCGGAGAAGTAATTAATAAGGAAAAGTATCCTTTTGTTGATATTCTTTCAAAGTATTTAACTGATATTGTAGGTTTAATTGATATAGAAATTAAGAACTCGGCGCGTAATTCAATGATTAATTGGCGTGAGAAGAAGAATCCTAAGTTGCTTTCACGTTTAATTAATAATGATGAAAATGTAAATCTTATAAATATGAGTATGAATAAGATAACTTCTAGTAATTTTATGAATATTGCAAATGAAATATCGGAAGCTCTAATAAATGATAATTATCGTAAATTACCGGATTATTGTTCTTTTCTTTTTGATGTAGTAATTAAGAAATGTATGATAGATGAGGCTTTTTCTAAAGATTATATTCGTTTCCTCTTTGGATTTAAAGATAATATTGCAAATCATCTTAGTGAAAATGTAAAAAAATTTATTGAAGAAGCTACACTTTTTCTTACAAGTAATAAACCATTGAAGGAATATAGTTATTTTCATTATGTTAAGGATGCTTCGTTATGGCGTAATGTTGGTGTTATTGTCGCAAATATGTATAAATCTCTTAATGGTAATGCAAGAATAGGGCAAATTAATATTAATATTAATATTGTAAATAATTTGGAAGCGCAATTTGATATATTATTTAATATATTGGATTGGTTGCCTTCTAATATGGATGAATTAAATGGTCGTCTCTATATGGTTTTTGCTATTATGGAGAGCTTGAGTGATGAAATATGGGGTAAATTCAGTGATAAATCACGTGGATTATTTAAAGAAATTTTAACATTGGCGTACAATTGTGCTAATATTCCTAATAAGATTAAGTTCAAGGTGCTTGATTTACAAGATATGATTAAAAATATTAAAATATTTCCTGCGGCATCTACCACGGCATCTACCACGGCATCTACCACGGCATCTATTGTGATGGTTGAAAAAAATAAGTGTTTTGACAGTGTTGAATCACAAAAGGACAATATTTCAAATACTAAATTAGAAATATCTAGTACTTTAAGTAATAATTCCAATTCAACACTCAATTCAACATCCAATTCAACGCCTAAACCTAAGCCAAATCCTATTAATATCTGGGAAGCTAAAAAGCAACAAGTTTCTACAAATCCTATTCAAAACCAAGAAATATCTACTACACAACTTACACAACCGTCGCACATTATTAACTCTCCAATGTCTTCATCTAATGTTAAGGAAATAAATAATAGTAATCGAACAAACAAAAATCTTTTTGAAAATAATAAAGAAGATTATACACAGTTGAGAACAGGTTCATCTAGAAATAGAAAACATTCTCACGGTAGAGGATTTGTCAATCATAGTCGAGATATCAATGTCAATGTCAATGTCAATGTCAATGTTAATGTCAATAAAAAAGTTGTAGAAGAGCCGAAAACTAAAAATAAAAATATGTTTAATGGTTTAGAATCAGGAGATAGTAATGATGATAATCCAACCAGAGGGGAGAGTATGAAGAAGAAGGAAACGGAAACAGGAACGGGGATGCCAGATAAAAATAAGATACTAGAAGATGATGATTTTATCACTGTTGAAAAGAAAACAAAAAATATATACAAACCTAAAAAAACACCAGCAATTGCGGTTGAGGGTGGTAAGATTTATTCTAATGTATCTAATTCATCTGGCAAATCAAATTATTCCAAACGTAAATAAGATGGTATATATTCAGATAATATATGTTTATTTTTTATTTTTTTTGTATTTCAGTTATTTAGTAATTCAGTAATTTAGTAATTCAGTAATTTAAAATGTCCTCATCACAGCCACCAACCGAACAAGATTTGCAAAAGTATCGCAATATTACTATTACATTTATAAACCAGCACAAGAAAGATTTAATAAGTATATTTCTTCAACATTCCAAAGATGCTAGTGATGAAGATCGTATAGGTGTGTTGGGAATTAATCTTTTAGGTTTTGATGAAACCGGAAAAATTGATGTAGCATATTTACCAATACGAATTCTAGGAGATGATACCCGGAATAGAATTCTAGAGAGAATAAAAGAAAATGATAGTCATATTATTTATTTCTTAATGCTAACACCTCTAGAAGAACAAATTATGGAATTAGATATTCGTGTTTTAACTGAGTAGAATGTGTATTTTGTCTGTCTTGTAATTCTATTGTAGAATAAGAAGTTTTTCCCAAGGTATATAATCTCTTTGCCATCGAAAAGGTTCATCTTTTGGTATTGATTCCATCCATTCTTCCAGTATTATATATTTGATTTCATAATTTATTATGTCTAGTTTATTTAGAGCCGTATGCAAATTACCAATAAGTTCTAATTCTTTGACTGTTCCTAGTCTTATGAAAACCTTTCGCAAAGCGGAATTTCTTCCAATTTCTAGAAACCTCGTTATCCTTCTAGAATACTTATCCTGAAATTCTTTAGAATCTATCAATGAGCCTTGATATTCATGTGGTAATATGAATTTATGCTTAGTATGTACCATTCTATATTGTGATTTTTCATTTACATTTGCTTTTACATTTGCTTTTACGTTTGCTTTTACGTTTGCTTTTACGTTTGCTTTTGAATCAAAATCAAAATAATCAAATGCTAGAGATTGCTCTTTGATACTATAAGATTCAAACTTAGCAAATTCACTAAATTCCGCTTCTAGAATGGATATAACATCTTGTATTTTATCTATCCGCATCCAATCAAAAGGCATTGTGCCATAAATTTGCAATCCCAACCGCCGCAATTGATAACTAACACTACAATCACTACCAAGCGAAATATAACATATATCTTGCATCATAAAATCACTTTATTAAATATAATACTTTTTGAATACTTTTCAAATCTCTGATAATTTTTCTATCAATTTTTTAATATAAAATTAAAATAAAATTGGCATAAAATTGAAATATGCAAAATTTATATAGCAGAATTTAAAAAATAAAAAATAAATGCAAACTTTGCAATACTTTCTTTCTGAGAAAGGAATACAGCAATTCCAAGCCTGGTATTTATCCAAACCGACATTGCAATCTATTTGGCAGGATTTAGATAATTATGTTTTAATGTTATTATCAACACGATGGCTAGAGGATTTGGAACGTAGTAATATTCGCACAATCATCCGGGACTATTTAGATTTATATATTCAAATTACATACAAAAAACCGGCGATAGTTATATTTCAAGAATGGCTAGATGAAGTAAATAAATATTGCTACCAAGGTGGCTATGGCTATAGATTTGCATATCTAGATGCACCACATCATTGGGTTATTAAACCCGAATTTTATGATAAGGTGTCTAGAATACCAGAAGAAGTAGCAATAGCCGCCTGCTTTGCAAATCAGTATATTGAAATATCAACTAGCCCAGCGTGGGAAAAATGGTCTGGCTAATCTATCTAGAGTAAATGATTAGATGATTATATAAGTAATTGCATAAAATTGATTTAATTTTTATTTTAAGATTTTCCATACATCATTAGTTAATTTGCAAAATGTCGCATCAATTAGTATCTGATAAAGTAATTACTCTAGAACCATCTAGAAACTTATTATCATTTAATAAATTTGATGACAAGGGCGCACAATATGCACCCGACCATTACGCCCCGACTATGTCAGGGCTTGAAATCAATCATCAAATAATTAATAATCAACTAGCAATTCTAATAGCTATGTTGCAATTAATTATTCCTGCTGAACTTATCGATGACGGAAAGACTACATTTGAAATCCGTACGAACCATTTGAACTATATGATACGTGTAAAAACCAAAAATGAATTATTAATAAAAATCTTACTGAGCTCTTTTCTAGAGACTAAGAATTGTTGCTATCTAGAAATAAATGGTTGTATATATCGAAATGGTTTATATAGAGATATACTTAGTTTGGAATATAATCCGCAGTCATTCCGTCAACCAGATGATTCTATAAGAGAATACATAATTCAATGGTTGCAAAAATCAGTCTCTAGAGGATGGGAAACAATGATATTCTTTGGCGGTGAATGTACTATGTTAGGTAAAATCTTATCCGGACATAGTAAATCACAATATTTCTATACTGATTTCCCTAGTATTTATAATGATATCCTACATAATTATAAGAATCCTAATGTGGAACTAATAGATTATAAGACTTGGAAAATATCTAGGAAAATATCTAGGAATGGATTTATTAATGATTCGGCAATTTTAGACTGTTGTTATATTATTAATACTGGATATCAAGGTATGGGTGAAAATCTCTCTAAGGAGATATGCAAGGTCAATGCTAGTGAAATATATGTAATTAGTTGTAATCAGGAAAGCTGGGCTAAAGATTTATCAGTTTTGTCAAAATCTTATAACTTGCTAGAACAAGTTGAAATACGAACTAATTATTCAGTCTGGATTTATAAGCTTTCTAAATGAGTCTTACTCTAGCAGCTCTTAGTTTTTAGATGTTGTTGTTTTATTTTTGCTTTGTATTTTATTTTTGCTTTGTATTTTGTTTTTGCTTTGTATTTTGTTTTTGCTTTGTATTTTGTTTTGTTTTATTTGTTTTATTTTGTATTTTGTTGTTGTTTTGTTGTATTTGTGCTTTAGATGTTTCTAGTTAAATAAAAATAAAAAATAAAACAAATAAAACAAATAAAACAAATAAAACAAATAAAACAAATAAAAAATGTTCATAGTGCGTTAGTTAGATGCCTACCAAGTTTCATTATATTCTTTCATCTTCTCGGGGTAGTGCACTTTAAATTCATTCCACGTAAGTATTTTCATATCTTTCCACCAATATGGCTTGCGTGGCATTGGAACGAATTCCTGTTGTGGCGGATACCATTCATCAATACTAAATTCTACGGGCATATAACCCTGTAAATAATTATTGTAATAACTGTATGCAATATAATTATCTAAGAATTCGCGGCATCTATCGTCGCCAATATTAGTGATTACTTTATAATCACCATCAAATGCTGCATCTAAAATCTTATTGATGATAACATCGCCGCTAGATTCAATTGCACTATAACAATATTTTAAATAATCATATAGATCAGGCATCAACGAAAATAATTCTGGTAAATTTTTAAGTGTTATAGCACCACGAAATGGTATCGCACCAGTTGGTGTATCAGTTTCTCGAAGAGCATTTCTCACCGATTCGTGAAAAGTTGCTAGGTATTCCTGAACTTTGGGATTAGTGAGCGCTTCTGCTTCCAATTCTTTGAAAGTTTTGGCTAATAGAATGGATTCAATGGGTTTGTTGAATGATATTTGTTCTTTATGACTATTATTAGGTTTAGAATTGCTAGATTCCTGGTCTTTGTCTTCCATTTTTGGATTGGTATGTATTGATTTATTTACTTAGGATAAGAATAAGTATATGAAATCAATTTTTTTTATTCTAGCGGATTTTATCAAATATGGTATCATTTAGAATAATTCTAATTATTTTTTATTTAATATAATATTTAGAATATGGTATTATATTAATCTTTTTATATTTAATATTTAAAAAAAATTAAAAAGAAAAACAATATTTAAAAATAAAATAAAAAGTAGATATAGTATATTTTAAAATGACACGTAAATGCAAAGAAATTAATTGTAATAAACGACCTAGTTTTAATATACCTACTGAAACTAAAGCATTATTTTGCGCTAAACATAAAAAGGAAAATATGATTGATATTATATCTAAAAAATGTATTGAACCTAATTGTATTAAAAATGCTTTTTTTAATGTACCAACAGAAACAAAAAGATTATATTGTGTTAATCACAAAAAAGAAAATATGATTGATATAAAATCTAAAAGATGTATTGAACTTAATTGTAATAAAAGACCTGCTTTTAATATGCCTACAGAAATTAAAGCATTATATTGTGTTAAGCACAAAAAAGAAAATATGATAAATATTATATCAAAACGATGTATTGAAACAAATTGTTACAAACAACCAATATTTAATATACCTAATGAAATGAAAGGATTATACTGTGTAGAACATAAGAAAGAAAAAATGATTAATGTTAAATCTAAGAGATGTATTGAACCTAATTGTTATAAACAACCAAAATTTAATTTACCTACTATAAATATAGGATTATATTGCAATGAACATAAAAAAGTTAATATGGTAGATGTTAAAAATAAACAATGTATGGAAATAAATTGCAATAAGCGACCAAATTTTAATATATCTACAGAAATAAGAGGATTATATTGTGCAAAACATAAAAAAGAAAATATGATTGACGTCATACATAGAAAATGCATAGAATCTAATTGTATCAAAAATCCATCATGTAATTTACCTACTGAAACCAAAGCTATATATTGTGCTGAGCATAAAAAAGAAAATATGATAAATATTATATCTAAACGATGTATTGAATTAAATTGTATTAAACATGCAACATTTAATATACCTACTGAAATGAAAGGATTATTCTGTGTAAAACATAAGAAAGAAAATATGATTGATGTTAAATCTAAAAAATGTATAGAAGCTAATTGTAATAAAAATTCTTGTTTTAATATACCAACAGAAAAAACAGGATTATATTGCATTGAACACAAAATGGAAAATATGATTAATGTTAAAAATAAAACTTGTCAATATAAAAAATGTAGAGAATTATCTATTTTTGGATTAGTAAATAAAAGACCACAATTTTGTGACATACATAAGCAAATAAATATGATTAATTTAGTATTGGAAAATAAATGTTCAATACTAGATTGCAATAACGAATATATAGAAATAATTGATAATAGAAAATATTGTAATAAACATATTCCTGAAAATTGTCTAATAAAAGTAAAACGTCTTTGTAAATATTGCGATATCAAGGAAAACACAGATTATGTTTGCAAAGATTGTAAAAAAATTCAAAATAAAAAAGAATGGGCAATTGTCAGATATCTTCGAAAAGTAATAAATACCAAATTTGAATATAATAGCAGTAAAATGCTACAAGGATGTAGTAAAAAACGTCCTGATATATTTTTTGAATTAAATACTCATTGTATAATAGTTGAAATTGATGAATATCAACATAATAACTATGAAAATAGTTGTGAATGTTCCAGAATTAATGAAATTGTAAATGGTATTGGCGGTCGTAGTATTATTATTATTCGTTTTAATCCAGATATAGTAAAAAATAATGGTAAAATACTAAAAATTAGTAATAGTGATAAATTAGATTTATTAATTAAAACTATAAAAGATGAATTAGGTAAAGAATATGATAAATTTGTTGTTAAAAATATTCAATTATATTATAATGATGATTATGAAATATATCAATCCATAAAAGAAGAAGATATAACTGATATAGTTGCAATTTAATAATTAATTTTTGTTTTATTTATTTTTCTAATACTGAGAAATAATACTTTCCCGTTGCCAGGAGACACTTGGAGGCTGGGTTGGCACCTGCTGAATCGATACCAAAGTCTCGCAGATAGGAGTGTTGCTAGGACGGGGGTAGACATTATACTGGTCTAGAGGGTTTGGAAGACAAGGGCGATGGTTATCCTTAGATAGAAGTTTAGTGTTAATTTCATAGTCAAATTCGTGTAATATTCTTTCCTGAGGGTCAGCAGGGAGCCAGTCGAACCTGTTAATTCCCGTCCCTCTCAAAGTACACGCTGGATTACTTAATCTTGTATCTTCGCTATATAATCCATTATCCGCAAACTTTAGAACTTCGGTATTATCCACACAAACCTTATCGAAAGGTTGGCACCCATTTCGAACCTTGCCAGTTTGTGCCCCGCATTGGAAACTAGCATTACCATCTGGCATATACTTGCGATCAGGGCAACGGGTTAGATTGCGACTAATACCAATTAATTCACTATCGATATCAATTAGGGATGTATTCTTGGAAATACTAACGCCACTAGTTTGCGCAATGAAGCGGGGGTCTCGAGGTAATACGGGAATAACTTGGTTATCCGGGCGAGTAAGTTGATATACACCTGGTCCAATCTCTTGGGCTAATTGATATTTATAACTACACACATCTAGAGAATTTCGACAGCTGGCCATATTTATTTAAAAATGTATTATGTGTTTCACTAAATAGCTATTCTATACTATCCGTAGATTAAATTTTCTATTTTTATTTTACAAATGAATCAAAATCTATAAAAATTATTTTATTACATCTAGAGGTTTCTTTCTAAAGATTTCTTATATTACCTAACACTAGCTAACACGAAAAATAGAATTATTTACAGTTTTACATTTAGGACAATTATTATAATTTTAATTAATGTGCTTAAAATATTAAATATATACCAATTATAAAATGTCAGAGATACTTAATCATATTGAAATAGTAGGTGCTGTTATGGTAGCAAATGGAATTTGTGGAATAATTTATGGCACAGTATGTTTAACATATGATATTCTTACTCGACGTAATTAATCTGAAAAGATATTATCAATTATCTTGATTTGTTAACGTGCTTTTTTGTTCGTGCATTACTTTTGTTATTTGCGATTCTATTTTTAGTTTTTTGTCTAGTTCCGGTTCCAATTCTAGTTTCAATTCTAGTGCTATCTTTAGTTTTATTTAGAAGTTGTTCCTCTAGTTTCTGTTTAGTAAGTCGCAA
>Ga0209400_1001370_pt1 | contig 19709 bp, 18 predicted proteins | sample M_130807_EF_Meta_FD_187313 | JGI IMG/M metagenome (GOLD analysis project Ga0209400, IMG submission 187313) | Freshwater microbial communities from Lake Montjoie, Canada to study carbon cycling - M_130807_EF_MetaG (SPAdes) (version 2) | ecosystem: Environmental > Aquatic > Freshwater > Lake... | reverse complement strand
CCGCGGCCCGTCGCACAACTCGATGCGTACGCCGGATCCGATGTGTATGCCCGCTGCAACAGGAGGTCCGGGCCCGGCACCTCGACAAGCGCGTCGGTGGCGGCAAGCGTCGACGCGCCCGACTGGAGAACAACACCCTCGGCAGACCGGGGCGGTGAAGACTTCGCGCCACCGTCCCCGCAGTCGCAGTCCCCGGTGAGCGGCTGCGCGGATCGGGTGCCGGCGACGCATGGTTCCCCTGGCTGGGCACCACTATCCGTCGGTGCGCACACCTGTCCGCAGGGCATGCACTGGGAGAGATGGGCCCGCTCCTCTTCCGAAAGAGCCGCGCCGGGCGTGGGAAGCGAGGCGAAGTAGCCATCAAGCGTCTCGAGCATGCAGGAGCAGAGCTCCTCATTTCCGCACTGGGCGCTGAACGCGCATGCCAGCAGCAGCACCTGCTCGCGCGAGTAGGCGGCACCGTCGTTGCATCGCGATTTCGACTCGTTCAGAAAGGCGAGGAAGTCCGAGCAATCCACCTTGCCGTCGCAGTTCTGGTCGCAGCGGATGGTCCCGCCGCACGCGGCATACGAAGCTGACGTCGACGTCGATCCGCCCCATGCCGAAATCGCCGAAATCGACTGGCAGCAATCGTCGATTGAGCACTCGAGGCCAGGGCATGCTTCCAGCGCCGCCATCTCCGAAACGCTCAGGACCCGGCAGAGCCGCTCCTCGAGGCAATCGATGAAGCCAGGGAGATCCTTGCATGGCACGCACTTCGTGAAGTAGGCGCATGCAAGATCCATGAGCTGGGGACTGGAAAGCCCGCCATGCCCAACGCCAGTGCACACCTCGGCCTGGTCGAGGAATCGGTTGAAGTCCGCGCAGTCGACGACGCCATTGCCGTCCTGGTCGCATTCCGGACCATCCCCGTCGCAATCCAGCATCTTGGCACCATGGGTACCGACCGACTTGCAGCAATCGCAGCAATCGCAGGAATCGCAGCGATAGCACTTCAGGAGGCTGTCGATCTCCGCAGTCGTAAGCGGGGGATCGAACACGGGATGCTCTGGAGCCGACGGATTGTCGCCCGGCTTGTAGAGGCCGGACTGAAGGCACGTCTTGAGCGCCCCGCAACCGCCCTCAAAGGTGGTTCCGCAGCCGCCCTTCGACGACGATGCCTGGATGTGCTGCACGAAGCAGCACACCAGCTCCCGCATCTGCTCCCGGGAGATGCAGGTCCCGCGGTCAAAGTCGAGGAAGTCCCGAAGGTCAGCGCAGTCGACGACTGAATCGCCGTTGCGGTCGCACGTAAAGTCACCCTTGCACTCGCAGTATCGCTTCATGTACTCCACGGTCTGAGAGAGGCACGACACGCATCCCAAGGGATTCGCGCCGTGCTGCATTGGGAAGCAATTGGCTGCAACCCACGCTTCGAGCTCCGCAAGCGTCACTTCTTCTGCCACCGCCTCGCAGGGATCGCCGCAGAACCACTTGTCTGCCGACGTCACCGGGCTGCCGGGGCAGCGACACAGGCAGCCATGAGGGCCTGGCGGCGGGATCTGTCCGCCAGCCGGAACGGAGGGCAAAGGCGCGGGTACGGGCACGGTGTCCGCCCCGGCAACAGGCGCAATGAGGCCGCTCACGACCGACAGCAACAGGGCCACGACTCCGGTTCGGACGGATCTCATCGACACTCCTTGGTTTCACTCGGGTAAGGCGGTTGGGAAGCGAGCCACCAGGCTGCTGCGAATCGGACGAATCCCGCCTCCCTGGCCCATGGAAACAGCGCCAGTTCCGCTGTCGCGGATTGGCACGCAAGCCAATGGAGCAGCACCGACTCCAAACGGTCGGCCTGCCTTGACGGAAATGGAACGATGACGGGGTCCTGACGGCGCATCCGGTTGCCGCACCGCTGCGGCAGGACACTCACCGACGCTGCCATGGGTCACGTGACCGGAATTCGGGCCACTCCGGGACAAAATTCCTGTCAGGGGCGTCCGGGCGATCCGCGCGAGGCCCCCCCGTCACCAGAATTTTTCAGAATAGTCGCCGGATTCCAGTCACACGGCTCCTTGGCCCACGGTGTCAGTGGCGACACCGGCGCCGGACGGCGCCCCAAACCAGAGAGGAATCGCGATGCACCTGACGTGGAATCACCTTGGCCGACTCTTCGGAAACCGCCATCTCGTCCCCGCAATGACCGCCGCCGCGGCGATGCTCATCGCCCTTCCGGCAGGGGCCGAGACGTCGGTCACCGTGACCGCCGGCACCGCCGAAGCAGAGGTGGGCGTCAAGTCCTACGAAGTCTCCACCGAGACGGAGCCCGTGACCGATGACACCTACTGGTTCTGCCAGGTGGTCGGAAAGCCGTCCATCGCAGGCTCGGTGACCGTCACCACCGCGAACGGGAACACGTCGGCGGTGATCCGGCACGCTGTGACGGGATCGGAGGTGACGGTGATGCTGCTCCAGGACAGGTCCATCTTCGTGACCAAGGCGGGGGTGCAGGTCGCGTCCCTGATTCCGGCGCCGCCCGGTTCGGGCCTTCCGCCAGCCACGACAGGATTTTCTGCACTCGACTCCGACCCCGCATGGCAGATCTTCACAACCGCGGTCGGCGACGCAAATCTGCAGCCAGCGATCGACAGCCTCGCCGAACTTCCCAGCGGCCCGTGCCAGGCCACTTGCGACGCGAACCACCCGATCCCCGATAACTGCGAGGAAACGTGGGCATCGATGACCTGCTGCGAGGCCAGGTGTGACCTTGACTACTGCAAAATGGACTGCAACTGCGACACGTCGGCCTCGCCGACGATCTGCCGAGCGAAGGCCAACATCTGGCACCTTCTCGCGATGACCAGATGCGTTCGGCAGTTCTACACGCCGACCCCGTGAACGGATAGTTGAATCGATGGCTGCGAACGATGCCAAAAGTCCGGCCTGTCCACTCTGCTCTGCAAGGAGCTCAGAGCCATTTGGAGACGCCCCCTGCGATGCATGCTGCCGCGAGTTTGCCTCGACACTTCAGAGGGATCGCCAGACCATGACCGCGACTGAGTCAAGGATGCGCATCGGCATGCGCTGGGCAGCAGCATCGGCAACCGGATTCGCGATCCACTTCGTCGCAGTGTGGATCGCTCTTCGCCAATACCCCAGTATTCCACCAACGTGGCTACAGCTCGCGCTTCGTGTCACGCACATTGCCCTGCTCGCCATAGCGGCGTCCACCTGCATCCGGCTAGACGCATCGGCGCGCGATCTCCCAAATCCACCCATGCCGCGGAGGTCGGGACGGCGCGAAACGCTCGAAGGCATCGAGGAGAAGATTCCGGGCGCAAGCCTGCCAATGCTGGCACTGATGCTTCCGCTCGTGCTGAGCGTCCGGCACCACTCTGTACTGCTCGCGGCAATTGATCTTGTGCTCGCAATTGCAACTGCCGCGGCATGCGCACGGCTGACATTCATCGTAGGTGCCTTCAAGCGGATGCTCAACGCCTGCTGTACGAACAGGCAGGCTAGAGATGTCGTCTGGCGAAAGTCGATTCCCAGGAAGCGTGTCATCTTTGCCTTCGGAGGCTGGTTAGCAGCCACGGCATTCTGGGCTGCCGCCTGGCTGCCCTCGACCGGATTCACCGTCGCCTATCTCGACAGCGTTTCAACCGCGGCATTGCTTCTGGCATCGCTGGCCTGGCTCATCGCATTCATCGACGCAAATCGGAATCTCCGTGGATGGCTCCGTGCCTGACCCTGAGGGGTCACACCCCGTCCAGCCCAGGCCTGAGTGTGCGCTGCCACCGAACTTCATCGGAGATTTCGGTAGCCGGAAGGCTCCCCTGTCTACCGATGAGGCGCTCACGGACGCGATCCGGCAGGACGCAGCTCGATGCTGGAGCAACTATCTCATTGTTCCCACACTCCACCGCTACAGTCGCGCCGTCGATCCACGGCATCGTCCGTGCGCCGCCCTAGAGGCTGCAACTCAGGTCCTCGCGACATGCCGCCCCGAACGCCACGAGGTGCGGCATGCGCTCGCCGAGCGATATCCCAACTGGTCTGCTCCTCTTTTCGCCGCCGCCGACATGCTGGCGGACGAACATGACCGGGCGCCGTACCTGCCCGAGCAGGTTGGCGAGCCACTCGATCACGGCAAGCTCCGATATTCCATCGGGTCGCGCATCGCTTCCGGTTCGAACGGCCAGGTGTTCGTCGGCACGGACCGCGCCATTTCCTGCGGTGACGCGGACCACGACGCACGCCTCATCGTCAAACTTCTACAGCCCGCATCAAATGGAAGCTCGTCATGGCAGCAGGAGGCCGAGACAGCTTCGACCGTCGGCGCTCCCTGCGGCGTCAGAGTCGTCGATTCCGGCGTCGCACCCGACGGCAACGGATACATCGTGATGGAGCGGGTCGATGGACTCACGCTGATCGCGTTAGCAGCCTCGGAGCAAATGTCACCGCCTCGACATGCGGGTGTGGAACTTGCCCATCTCGCGGATGCGCTCGAGACCCTGCACGCTCGGGCGCTTGGACACGGGGACATTCACCCTGCAAACGTGATGCTGGACCGGGTCGGACATCTGCGGCTAGTTGACTATGGGAACGGGTCAAGCGCATCCGCCGCCGACGACGTCCGGTCGCTATGTGCCTTGGGACTCTGGATGACCCTTGGCTACCTGCCCCCGCCCGGCACGACCGTTCCTTGGCAATGGTCGCCGATGCGGGCGGCGATCATCGAGGCTGCGATTGATGCCCTAAACAATCCACGCACGGCGGCCGAATTCTCCCAAGGGCTCCGCGAACGCATGCGGCGGGCGCGCATCCGCCGAAACACGCTGACAACCTTGCTGATGGGGCTGCTTCTGGCCGCACTGATGTATCTTGGGGGCCCGGGGCACCCGAGGGGCCCAAGGGCAATAGATGGCGCAGGAACAGCCAGTCACCAAGCCGACCCATGAGAACATCGACCCCGAGCTGATTCGCAGACTCGAGGCCTATGTCCGATCGGTACGCAACGGACCAAGGGTGGCGGGGCTACACACGAGCGACATGGTCTCCGCCACGGTTCTGAAGTTGCTCGTGCGGGGGAATGCATCGGGCAAGACCTTGGAGTACCAGGCCTTCGGCAAGTTGGCGTTCAAGATTGCGCACGATGTCGTGATCGACGCCATTCGCGCGATCGCGCGGGCAACGCATCGAAACAGGTCCCTCGATATGGATCGACAGCCGCGACCCGCGCCCGTCCGGCAGGCGCCGCCCGATCCGTATGTTCAGGATGCGCTCGTTCGCGCCATGCAAACGCTGCCACCCGATGACCACCAGCTGGTCTTCATGCGCCTACGAGAGACCAATTGGGAGCAGATCGCGGCCAGCCTCGGGATCACGGCTGAGGCCGCCCGAAAGCGTTGGCAAAGGCTACTGGACGAACTGAAGCCCAAGCTGCCGACCTGACCAACGGGATCCATCCGGGGGAACGATCTGAGAAATTGGCAAGAAACTGCGTCACAAAGGGAAACGTCCGACGGTGCTTCTTGCGGCTTCCGGCGTTCGGAGGCCTGGCATCAACAATCACAGCCCGAAGGAGCGCCGGAATGGCACATCGAGTCATACTTGAAACCGCCGGAATTGAGCTGTCTAACCGCGACCTCGTCATCAAAGTGAGCGCGACGGCAGGGATGATCGGTACCTGTCATATCAGCAAAGGGAACTTTGAGTGGAGCCCAGCGAACAAGTCGGTCAAGCATCACCGCTTGACGTGGAGAGAATTCGCAAAGCTGATGGAGGCCCAGGGCAAGCCGGTCAAGAAATCGAAGTGAGACTACTTGGTCTCCTCCTGATTCCTGAGGATGCCGGGATCAGCCCTGCCCGCTGGACTCTGGCGGAAATGAATCAAAGCAGTGAAGACCGCAATAGGAGCATGCCGTTCGGAAGTATCCTCTGTCAGCGGAGGCACCTTGGGTCGACACATTCGCACTGCACAACCTCGAGAGAAGGCTGGGTCCGCGCGGCCGCCGGATCGACGCGCGCCGATCCGCGGCGTCATGCAAGGCGCGATGCTCTTCCTCGCGGGCGCTGGCGTCGCGATTCTGGTTGCGACGTTGATCGGTACCTCGATTGTCCAACCGCCGACGTCATCGGCGCCGCGCTCGAATGCCCCCATCGCATCCGTCGCGGAGACGCTGGATCGGTCCGCTCGCCTCGGAGATTGGCTAAGTGCATCGGACGCTGACCTCGCGAAGTCGGACATCGCCCGACTGAATCTTGCCGCGGCCACAGGCCTTCCCGGCGCAGATGGTCTCGATGTCACAGCAAAGCTCGCCGAACTCGACCGTTGGGCTGCGCATGTCGCCTCGGAGACCGAGCGGAACCTCCACCGCTTCCGCGAGGATCCCGGCGGGTACGAGAACTCAGAGTCCTACTTTCGCGCGCTTATGCTGATCGTCGCGATTCAGGGCGACCTTGGCGTCCACTACAACCAGGCGCGGATCGGCGAGCCAGACTTCACGAACTCGAAGGACCTCTTTCTCCACGGCATGGTGGGCGACGCGAATGGCGGCACGTGCGTATCCATGCCAGTGCTGTATGTCGCCATTGGTCGACGCCTCGGCTACCCGATGAATCTGGTTGCGACGAAGGGGCACGTATTTGCGAGGTGGGACGCGGCGGAGGATCCTGATCCCCGGATGCGGGGCCGGTTCAACATCGAGGGGACGAACCGTGGCCTGAGCACATTCGAGGATCAGCATTACGCGGAGTGGCCGAACAAGCTGAATGAAGCCGAGCGCAGCAACGGCTGGTACCTACGGTCGCTGACTTCTTCCGAGGAATTCGCCGTCTTCCTCATGCAGCGCGGGCACTGCCTTGAGGACAACGGCCGCAAAGCGGAGGCGCAGGTGGCCTATGCGATGGCACACCAGCATGCGCCGAAATCACCGGAAGCGCTGGACTTTCTCGCGAGCGTCGTGAGGGAGGAGGCGATCGCGCGATCATCGGCTGATTCGCAGGCGTTCTCGACAAAGCCGAAGCGCGACCCGTCGGCGCAGTGGGCTACCGAGCAGCGCCGCCAGGCGGAAGAGATCGCGCGCCATGCCGTCGAGCGCGGGCGAAATCAGTCCTCCGCTAACCCCGCGACACCGCGTCCACCTCTTGGCGACTCGGCCGCTCCCCGGATTCCCGGAAGGTCAAAGTGAACGATCACGGAACTCGATGTAGGAGAGCACCATGACTCGATCCCCGATTCTCACGGCTTTCTTCGTCGCCCTTGTCGCGCTGGGACTCTCACCCACCGCATCTGCGCACTACGAACCGGTGCAGGGGAGGTGGCTGGAACGAGATCCCAAAGGCTCTCAGGAAGGGGTCAGGTCCGCTGCGAGCAGAGAGCCGCTCAGCCAAAATTGGCCCGTTCGGCCCGCGGTGCGAGATTCTCGCCCCAATGCAACAGGCGCGTATCCGGATGGGATGAATCTCTATCAGTATGCTCGATCTGACCCAGCGAGTCGCTCAGACCCGTTCGGCCTTGAGAGTGGCGGAATCTCGGGTTATTGGGACGGGTACTGGGAGGGCAATCCCAGGTTCAATCCAACGGAAGAGCAGCTTTGGAAGGAACTTTGGGCCCCGCAAAAGCTCTGCATGGTCGGAGCCTATAGGCGAGCGCTCGCAGCGGTCAGCGGCACCGAGTATCTGGGGTCACTTCACAATGGCGACGGAGATGCTGTTCGTCACTGCGTGTGGAATTGCGAAATGAGTAGATGCCTCGGCGCAAGTGGCGCCAAGCGTTGGGGCGATGCTCACGAACTTAATCAGGGCCCCGAAGATGAACGGGATATGGATCTGCACAACAACGACGTGGGACGTCGTCTGTGGGAGGATTTCTGGAAGAACAACGAGCACAGAACGCGCTGGCACCCGGATCCGGGCGGAGACTGCATCGAACCAATCCTTCCTGGTGACCCGCTACTGAACGGCGAGTGCGCCAAAGCCTGCAAGAAGGCGATGCAGGATGGAAGACTAAAGGTTCTTCCGAAGGAACAGTGGAGATAGCGCTGTGGCCCCGATGCAAGCAGGACCTCGTATCAGCGAAGGGTGCTCGATAGGCCGTTGCCCTTGTTTGATTGGTGGCCGTTTCGTTTTCGCTGGGCGTTGGGAACGGTTGGCTCCGAGCGTCGCTGCCGTGATCGCGACGGCATCCTTGCTTTCTTGCGAGAAGATGTCGCCGGCGAAGCAGCCCTCCGGCCCATCAGAGCTGGTCGATGCAGTTAATGCGGGCCAACTCCGGCTGTCGAGCGAAGCGGGAAGATTGGTGACCGTGAACACACCTGGTGCACCACAGGTGCTGTGGATAGTTGCCTCGCCCTACGGAATTGATGATCCTTGGCTAGCCGCCAATACAACACTTGAAGCGTCCGACAGATCGAAGCTCGTTGCGGCGAGCAACGGTGTTGAGAACGTGCTAATCGCAAAGTTGGTCGGGCCGAGCGTTGAGTCTACTGAGTGGCTCGGGCCGGATTTCGGCTTGGACGCCCGGGCCGTGGTGCTCAGGCCTGGTGACATGCTTGATGTGAGAGTGGTTGCCGCAGGGCGACCGTTTCGACTGGTTCCCGCAAAGTAGGCCGCACCACAAACTGCAAGTAGCTGCAAATCGCGGACTTCGTCGCCGGGCCTCCGTGCTGCTTTCCGCCCACGTCAAACAGGATTGCCCCAGCAACTACTTCTGGTCTTCCCCCTGATTCCTGATCCACGCCCGCGGCGAGTTATCCCGGACATGGCCTCGACCAGGTCGGGGGGCCAAGATCCCGTCGTTCCGAACCGCAGGACAAGCCAGGCCGTTGATTCGAGCCAAGGGATTTCCGTGGGGGGCCTTGCTGCTGTAAGAAATCCGTACTAGTATTTCTTACAGATGCCGACCCGCCCTGCGCGCCCGATCGATGCCCGGATCCTCGCCACGCTCCAGCGGCGCGGCGCAGGAACCGTGTTCGTTCCCAACGAGCTTCTCGGCCTTGGGACCCGGACCGCCATCGACGTCGCCCTGCACCGCTTGGTGGCACGGGGCGCGATCCGGCGCCTTGGGCGCGGCGTCTACGACCTCCCGAAGCGCCATCGCGTCCTGGGCGAGGTCACGCCATCGGCCGACGCGATCGCCGCTGCCCTCGCGGGCCGTGACCGGCTGCGCCTGCAGCCGAGCGGCGCGTATGCGGCAAACCTGCTGGGGCTCAGCGAGCAGGTTCCGGCGAAGGTGGTGTTCCTCACCGACGGTGCAACGCGGACGGCGCGGATCGGAAGCCTCACGATCCAGCTGCGCCGCACGACTCCCCGGAACATGGCGACGGCGGGACGCCTGAGCGGGCTGGTGATCCAGGCGCTTCGCTCGCTCGGCCGCCGGCACATCACGACCCAACGGATCGCGCACCTCAAGCGCTCGATCCCAGCTGCCGATCGACGGGCGCTGATCAAGGATCTGCGATTCGCGCCCGCATGGATGCACCCGATCTTCCGCGAACTGGCGGGAGCTGGTCGGTGAGAATTGCCTTTCTCGGGCTTCCGGAGTCGGAGCGACGGCTCTACATCGAGGAGGCTGCGGCGCGCCGCGGCGTGTCAGCCGTCATCATCGAGAAGGACCTCTGGGTGTCCTGGATGCTCGCGGTGCTCTTCCGCAGCGAGTTCGCCGGGAGCCTGGTCTTCAAGGGAGGGACCTCGCTCTCGAAGGTCTTCGGTGCGATCGACCGGTTCTCGGAGGACATCGACCTTTCGCTGGCGCCTGCGTTCGTGGGCATCGATGCACCCGGCGAAGACTTGAGCCGCAGGAGGCTCGACCACTGGATGAAGGACGCACAGGAGGCGTGCGCGGTCACGCTGCGGCGGAAGGTGAAGCCGCTCCTTGATCGGGAGATCACGCAGGCGCTGGGCGCCTCGGCAGGAGCCAACGCCCTTGAGCCCGCAATGGGCGACGCTGCAGAGACGAACCTGCTGTTTCACTACCCGTCGGTCCTTCCCGTCGGCTTCGGATACATCCGGCGCTCCGTGAAGCTCGAGTTCGGGTCGCTCACCGACCAGCAGCCGCACGGGGTCCATGCGGTTCGGCCGTGGATTGCCGAAAGCCTTCCCAACGCCTTCGCCGACTGGACCTGCAGCGTCGTGGCGCTCGAAGCCGAGCGCACCTTCTGGGAGAAGGCCACCATCCTGCATGCGGAGCATCACCGCCCGCAGGACAAGCCAACGCCGGACCGCTTCTCAAGGCACTACGCCGACCTGGCTCGGCTCGCGGAGCATCCGTCGGCGCCGGCGGCGCTGGCGATGCACGAACTTCGCGATCGCGTGGTGGCCTGGAAGGGACGCTTCTTCCACTCAGCCTGGGCCCGGTTCGACCTCGCTCGGCCGAGCTCGTTCCGGCTGCTTCCGCCACCGTCACGCGCGCGGGATCTTGCACGCGACTACGAGCTGATGCGCGAGATGTACCTCATGGAGCCGCCGGGGTTCGACCGTGTGCTGGACACGCTGCGGGACCTCGAGAAGCGCATCAACGACGGGTTATGACTCGGAGCGGCACAGGCGACTCGACCGCCGTTTGAAGCCGGTTCGACCGGGGAGTTCAAGGCCCGCCTCGAAGTCGAGGCGGGCCTTTTCGTTGACTGGCGGGGTGGGCCAGGAGGCCTGCGTGGGGCGTCGTGGCGGGCCTTTCGCGCTCTCGCGTTTGCGAGGGCGGATCGGGGGAGCGGGCCGGACAGTGCCGGACACGCCACCCTGCCCTGGAAACGCTCGGACGCTCGGATCGCCGTGAACCGAAGAGCGTGATCGGGGGAGTTGGGAGAAAAATCGGAAATCTGGCGGGTGGGCCGGTCACATCGGGGCGGGTCGGACGGTGATGGTTGTGATGGGATGTGTGATTCCATCCGGAGTCAAGCTGTTCGCCGCGAAGGCTGACTTGCCGAACCCATGAGTTGCTGACCAGAACGCGAGATAACACAACTCGAATCAGCCGGAACGGCCTTCGCGACGAAGCTGATTCGAACAACCCAGACGGGCTAGAGCCGCCAGGAGTGACTCAAGATGTCAAACTTTCGCCCGTTAAAAACCCGTATCTCGCTTCCGTTTGAATTCGGCGCAGTGATCTTGATGACAATCGCACTCGAGGCATATGCGACTCCCCCGGTGTACCGAGCGATCGTGCTGGAAACCTCGCTCGGGCCAAGAGCAATCGAATCAAACAGCCCATTCACTCTGGCCTATTGGCCACGTCTTGGCGTTGCAGGCGAAGGGCTTAGGTTCCGGATTATTCTTGGTGACACCATCATTGGTACCGTGCTGTCAGACGGGCAGAGCGGACTGGCAGGATGCCGTGCTATGCGGTGGGGTCCCCGCTCAGGCACAAGTCCGGGCGGATCGACACCGTTGCCTCTTCTAAACAGCGCAATCGGCAGCATCGCGACCGATGCCAACGACGCAGGAACAGTGGTCGGGGCCCTGCTCTTTGATTCGAACGACAAACCAACAGTAGCCGCATCGGCCTGGCAACCGACCGCCACCGCAGAAGCCGGCGGCTCGACGCCAACCGAACTGTTCGCTGCCAGCGACCAATGGTGCGCCGGACAGGCCGTGGATTCGATGGCGCTTGCTGTCGGCGCGGCTGACTCAAGCAGCGTTCACAACGCTCTCGTAACGGGCGCTCTCGCCGCCGTTCATCACGGGCTCTGGGCTCGATCATTTGGGGTACGTGTCGGGACCGCTGGGATCCCGGGAACGCCCTTCGATGATCAACTGAGCGCAGATTGGTGTTCGGCGTGGTCGACTGTCGGACCTCAGATATCGTCGTTCTCAGAGGCAGTGATTCCGCCTACGGATGGCGCGATTTCGGCGTGGCAAGCTTGCTATGCCCTCGGCAGTCGGCGACAGACCGTTACTGGCCCAACGAATTTGTGCGTTTGGACCCAGTATTGGGACAGCTTCGCCTGGAATCAGTCCGGCGATCTAGACGTCGTGCAGCATTGCGCGGCCTGTGATGGATGGAACCCGAATGATGTGCCATGCGTGCGAATCGTTGGGGCGGAATTGGTAAGCGTCTCAGACGTCCGACTCGCATCCGTGGCTGTCGGAAATGCAAGTGCGGGAAGATCCTCGGCCTTCGCTGGAATCATTGAGGAGCGACGTGCGCCCATCTTCGATCCTTGCTCATCCAACAATTGTGCTGATGCTCATGCCGCAGTGGTTCTCGATCCGCTTGCGCCCGAATCGGCTCGACGCCTCTTCGATCTGCACGAGCACGTGCAAATTGGCGGCGGATTTGGTCGTAGCCAATCCGGAATTGCAAAGATAATCGCTGTCGCTGCGCCGCAAAGCAGCCTGCCTGCAACTTGGCGATGGATCGGCGTGGGAGCTGCTGGCACCGATTTCAGAGATCCTGCGGGGGAACTTCACGGCTGCATCTGGATTGGTCGCGAACAAGCAAACCCATCGACAGAATGGTGCGCCTTTGACGCCGACGAAATCACCATCCGACCACCTGGAATCACGATTGAGGCGATTCACGACATCACCCAGACCGGGGTCGCCGTCGGTATCGCGCGCGACACCCGCGAAGGAGCCGCCGGCAGCGAGCAGATGGTCCTCCTCACGGAGCCTTCCGACCTAAACGGCGATCTGCGGGTGAACGGCGCAGATCTCGGTGCCCTGCTTGGCCTATGGGGACCGGTAAGCCCGACCGGTTCACTAAACGCCGACATGAACGGGGATGGCGTGGTGGACGGGGCAGATCTTGGAATCTTCCTTGGCAATTGGAACTGGATCGGCACGGGAAGCGGATCCATGATCCGACTGGATTGCCAGGCTGATGAATGGTCCGTCTCCAATCCGATCCCGATCTCCGTAGAGATGGCAGCCAATGCGCTTGGCTTCGCGAGCCTGAACGAACTAGGGCAATTCGCAAGAGTCCTCCCGGTATCTACACAGGTACAGTTGTGCGAAACCGTAACGGTTCTAGCGATCGCTCTTGAGGAGAACAACTAATGCGACAAATGAACTTTTGTTACGTTGCTCGACGGTGGCCCGTCCTCTGGCGTAAACAATTGCGGATCGCAGCAGCATTTGTCCCGTGGCTACTTCTTGCACCGACGGTATCGGCCGGTGTCGTCACGTTCGACGATCTCCCGGCACCGACGCGTCACTACCAGTACGTCGACCTGGCCCCGTGTGCGGATTCCGGTGGCTTCCTGTTCACCTCCACCAACCAGAACTTCGAATCACCCCAGTACTACAACATCTGGGGGTACTACCGCCCGACAGCTCCGTGGACCGGTGCGGTGGGGCAACCTGCAGCGGTGAACGGGGTCACAAGCGGAAACCAGGCGGCCTGCTCGATGAACTACTCGATCTGGCAGCCATCCGAGTACTTCGTCACCCGCGCTGACGGCGGGCGCTGGACCTTCGGCGGTGCGTGGTTCACCGCAATCTGGGCGGGCATCTCGAATGAGCTTCGGGTTGTCGGTTACTCCGGCTCCAACATGGTGTTTGACATTCGTTCAATGATCACCATCGCAGGTCCGACGTTCATCGCCCCATCCGTAAACGGGCTCGAGGTCGATCGAATCGTCATCACCAACCAGTACACATCGCAGTTCGGCGTGGCCCCGGGAGGAGCGTTCGCGATGGACGACCTTCAGTATGAGCTGGTACCCGCGCCCGGAGTAATTCCGCTCCTTGGATTGGCGGGGCTAGCTCGTGCGCGGCGCGGTCGCTGAGATCGGCTGGAAGGTTCGGGACGCGTCCCGTCCCCGAGCGCCTTCTCTGCAGCCCAGCGATTTCCGGTAGCCATACCTATCCTCCGCATACGGTGCTAACACTGAGTTCAAGGCCCGCCTCGAAGTCGAGGCGGGCCTTTTCGTCGACTGGCGGCGTGGCCGAATCGGCCCGCGTGGGGCGTCGTGGCGGGCCTTTCGCGCTCTCGCCTTTGGGGCGGTGGTTCGGGGGAGCGGGCCAGACAGCGCCGGAAGGGCCACCCTGCCCCGCAAACGCTCGGACGCTCGGATTGCCGTGAACGGGAGAGCGTGATCGGGGTAGATGGGAGAAAGTTCGGAAATCTGGTGGGTGGGCCGGTCACGTCGGGGCGGGCCGGACGGTGATGGGGGTGGTGGAACTCGGAAATCCATTCCCTGCTACTCAGCGCCCGACGCCGAAGAACGGAGTCGAACGCGACGAACCGCGAAGGCATCGAGACATCGGCACACAATTCGGGAGTCTTGAACTTGGAGATTCGCCACAAAAGTCTCACTCTCAAGGGACGGCTGCCGAGTGCGACAAAGCAATGAAAATGAAACCAACGGATGAACGGACAGGGATGGCGCCAACGCCGCCAACAACTTCACTTCGCCCAAACCCGAGGAGGCACCTATGAACGCCTGGATGAGGCAGATATTCACTTGTGGACAAGTCGCGAAGGGGAACATTGTGCGGCGAAAGCGCTCGAGTGTCCAGCGCTACGCGAGCATGAAAGCACTGAAGGAAGAAGTACGGAGGCGCGGGTTCCACCTGATCGAGACGGGAGACCAACTGATCATCATATGCAATAAAGGCCAGATCAGACTTGTCATCTGAATCTAAACCCAGATGGTCAGCTGCGGTGGCGGGGATTCGTCACGGCAATCGGCGAGCCGGGCAGAAAGTGCCAAAAACTCGCCCCGAGGACTCTCGAATCGAGGGTTCTAGGTTCTGTCTGACGGATCGAGAAGCCTGAGGTACCGCTGGATGAACGCCAACCGCACGAACGCCATGAAGGTGCCCGCCAGCTCGTCGAAGCGGGTCCCGACGCGATGGCACTCCTTGAGCCATCCGACGCACCGCTCCACGGCGCTCCGGCGCCGGTAGGCGCGGCGGTCGAGGCCGAGGTCGCCGTCGCGCTCCACCTCGTCGCTTCGCTGCGGGATCACCGCGTCGATGCCGCGTCTGGCGAGCCAGCGTCGGACCCTGGGATAGCTGTAGCCCTTGTCGCCTGCGGCCTTGCCCGGCCAGCGCTCGCGGCACGGGGGCCGAACCTCCTGCATCAGGCGCTCGAACTGCGTCGACTCGTGCGCCTGCCCCGCGGTGACGCAGGCGGCAAGGGGAACTCCCGCGCCGTCAGAGACCAGGTGCAGCTTCGATCCCCATCCGCCGCGCGAGCGGCCCAGTGCGTGGTCTTCCGGCTCGCCGGCGCGCCTTTTTTTCGACGCGCCCGCCGCCGAGCGCGCCGCCCGCACCCTCGTGCCGTCGATGCACCACAGATCCCAGTCGATCTTGCCCTGGCGGTCGAGGCGGATGCGGAGTGCCTTGGCGATCCGGTCGAAGGTGCCGTCCCGGCGCCAACGGTTGAACCGGTCGTAGACGCTCTGCCAGCGGCCGAAGCGCTCGGGCAGGTCGGGCCAGGGCGCCCCGGTCCTCGGGACCCACAGCATGCCGCTGAGGGTGGTGCGGTGGTCGTTCCACCTGCCGCCCCTGGCCTGCCTCGGCACCAGGGGCTCTATGAGGCGCCATTCACCGTCTGTGAGCTCGTGTCGTCGCATCCATGCTCCTCCTGGGGCGGATCCATGGCCCATGGGGAACATCGGCTCGGTCCGGCGCCCGAGATACGACGCAAATCAAGTCAGGAATGGGGCCAGCGTGGGTCTGTCAGACAGAACTTAGAACGGGATGTCGGATTCACCCAGAGCCACTGCCGTAACCGACAGCGGGCGGTCAATCCGCCGCTCGATGGCCTCGATGAAGTTCACGATCGCCACCACATGATTGAAGATCAACAGGGCCTCATCCGGGTCGAGCATCTCGTTCGGATGAGCAAGGCTTTGGTTGTTCCGCACGTGGTTGAACGCGTCCATCGTTCCGAGGGCGTACTTCAGGATCTTCTCGCTCATCTCGGAGCGGAGATGGCCATTGCCCTTGACGAACTTCAAGTACTTCCCGAGGACGCTGTGGGCCGGCTCTTCACGGGCGGCCTGGACACCGCGCTTCTCGCACGTCTGCCGGAGGAGTGTCACGAAATAGGTGTGCAGGCGATCAAGCCCCGTCTCGGGCTGGTTCGATGCGATGGCGCGTCGCACCTCCATCGACAACGCCGCGAATGTCGGTTCGCCCGTACTTGTCGCAATGCTGCCAAGCACGGGTGCGCTCTGCTTCAACCGATCGGCGATGCGTTGGCACGAGTCGAGAAGATTGGCTGCGGGTGGATTGACGACGGTACGAGCGTGTTCCACAAGAGCGGCGATCAGCGCCCCGACAAGGTGATCCGGCTCAGCTGCGAAGAACGCACGGAGGTGATTCGCCTTTGATGATCCCTGCCCGGAATAACTCCCGTTATAGATGTTGCGAGCGACCGTGTCTTGAACGAACTCCTCAAAAGTTCGGTTCGAGAAATCAAGCACGTATCCCGAGCCCATGCCGAAGCACTGCTCGATCTGCCTCCGCTCGGTAAACGAGAATCTCGGCACTATTCAACGTCCTGTTCTGTGCTCAGTTCCGCCTGCCGGAGGACGAGTTGGGTCGCATCCTCGGACAGGTCCGGCGGATACCCGTACTTCGCCAGCAGCCGGCGCACGTTCCGGCGCAGCGTTGCCCGAACCGACTCCCGCTCGGTCCAGTCGAGCTTGGGCATCTTCTTGACCATCTCGGCGAGCTCGCGTGCCATCAGGCGGAGCGTGTCGGACTTCATGATCGACTTGGCGGACCCGTTCTCCGCGAGTGCGTCGTAGAACGCCGTTTCCTCGTCGCTGAGGCCGATTGCGTGGCCGCGCCGCTGGGAATCCCGCAGATGTTTGGCCAGGTCGAGCAGCCGGGAGATCATCTCGGCGGTGGTGATGGCCTTGTTGGTGTACCGCAGCATCGCGTCTTCGAGCGCCTCGCGGAAATTCTTGCTCTGCACGAGGTTGGACCGCTCGGTGACGCGGATCTGGTCGGTCAGCAGCTTCCTGAGCGTCTCCAGGGCCAGATTCCTCTGCTCGAGCGCCGCTACGCGCGAAAGGAACTCGTCAGACAGGATGTCCAGGCGGGCCTCCTCAAGCCCGGCGACCGCGAACAGGTCAATGACCTGATCCGCCTCAACCGCCCCGCCAATCACCTGCCTGACGGCCGCGTCGATGTCGCCGCGCCGGCCGACAATCCCACCTCGCACATCGTCCGCCAGCCGCTTGCGGATCATTGCCACGATGCGCTGGAAGAACGCCAGATGCTCGACCACAGCCGCCGTCTCCGGCCGCAGCACAGCGAGCGCAAAGGCCGATGACAACTCCTTCACGAGCGTTCGGAGCCGCTTCCACCCATCCTGCTGCCCGAACACATGGTCGATCGCCCGCAGGTAAACGGACAACACGCACTGAGGCGCGACGGCGAGCGCCGCGACATAGTCGCACCCGTGGAAGAACGACTTGAGCTTCTCGAACGCTGTCAGCATCGCCGGCACGGCCTCGCCGCGAACCAGGCGCACGGCGTCCGGCTGCTCCGTGTAGAACTCGCTCTTGAAGGGAAACCCGGTCAGCAGCGTGATGTGGTCGCGCAGCGCGACCGTCCCATCATCGAGACCGCCGGGCGAAGCCGCGCGGGATGCGCTCGGGGAGTTCACGCTGCACCCCCCAGCACGAGTCGCACCTTTTCACGCCGCAGCATCTCATGCGTGCGCAGATACTTGATCTTGAAGGCGATGCAGACGTTCGGGATCTTGATGCGGGCGGAGGTGTGCTCGATTTGCTCGTGGGTCACGACGACATGATCGCCCGCCAGCGCGTGGGCGATGAGGTGGTAGTCGGCGGCATTGAGGAAGGTGGTCTTGGCCCCCGGGGTGAACTTCTGCGTGTTGACCCATTCACTGATCTGGGCCATCGATTGGAGCACGCCGAGGTCTGGCTGGCGGAAGAAATCCTTGCCGAGCTTTGGGAGCCACTCGTTGAGTTCATCGTCCTGCAGTTCACCCTGCACTTGGGCGATGCTGGCGATGGTGCCCGCCTTGCTGCCCTTGATGAGCCATTGCCAGAACCCCGGGCAGAAGTCCATGCCGTAGTGCCAGGCCTTGGCTTCGATGAAGACGTTGGTGTCGAGCAGATAGGCCATCAGCCCACCCCGCTTTCCGCCCATGACGGGTTGGCGAGGTTGAGACTGTGGCCGAGATTCTCCAGGGTCTTCACGTTTCGACAGCCGAGAAGGCGGAATGCCTCAGTGAAAGTCGAGCGGCCTTCGTATGTGCTGGATATGACGGCCGTCGCGAAACGCGGGCTGAGGCGGTAGCGCGACGTGTTGTAGAAGTCGCCGCCGCCCTCGGCACGTTCCTTTCGTTGCCGCATGATGTCGCGGAGTCGGGCGAGCTCCGCCTGGTGAGCGCTGGCATGGTCGTCCTTGGACAGGTGGCCTGCGTCCCGCATGCGGCGGAGAAGTACCAACGTGCTGACGCGGAAGATTGCCGACAGACGCTCCGCCTCGGCAAAGAGCTCGGACGAGGGGTTGAACGACCGCTTAAAGCTTGCCAGCGGCACGAGGACCTCAGCAGCCACCGCATTGCACCAATACTCAATCAAGCGCCGCGGCGAGGGTGAGGATGCAGGCGTGACGTCGGACACGCCAGACTCGCCGATCCATAGGTGGGCGACCTCATGCGCGAGGGTGAAGATCTGACCGGCCTTGGTGTCGGCACCGTTGACGAAGATGAGCGGAGCGAGATCATCGCTGAGCGCGAAGCCGCGGAACTCGCCGGGGTCGAGAGGGCGGTGGGTGTTGTTGCCCACGATGCCGCTCACCATGACGAGTACGCCGAGCTCGTCCAGCCGGGCCATCAGCAGCCCGACGGCTTCGTCCGCGTTGCGTGCCTGGGTGAGAGGGCGGGCGTCGAGATCGAGCGAAGCACGGATCTTCGCGGCGGTGCGAAGAACGTCAGAGTTCGTGCTCACCGAGCCGACGAAGCGGAGCGGCTCGTCGCCCATCAGCCGGGCATGCTGTCGGAACCAATCCTGGCGTTGCTGGCAGAGGTAGATGGTGTCCAGGAGATTCGCAGAGGGGCGTGAGATCTGAGCGCTGTCAATCGTGCGGAAGTCGGGGATTGGCACATTCTCGACTGGTGGCTTCTGAAGGAAGAAAAAGCCAATGGGCGTGTGGGTTGCCTTGGCGAAATCTTCCAGCTGCCTGAACGTGGGGGCCTTCTCGCCGGTCAGCCAGTCCGTGAAACCGGAGAACTTCTCGGCAAGCGCAGACTCCGGCTTGCCTGCGCGCTCGCAGGCCCAGCGAAGTAGTTCAGGCTTGACCGGCACTCTCGTCACGACGATCTCCAGGACGGCAAGGGCCTAGCAGGGTCACTCGCGGAGGCTCATCCCTCTCCGAGCTGGGGTATGGTAGTTTCGCAGCGCCTACGCAGCGATGCAAAATTGCAGTCGAGCGCCGGGTGGGTCGAGCTTAATCGGGGCAATCACGCTGGTGAATGACCTTCCCCCCTGAAACCGTACCAAGCCGGATTTTGGTATCCGGCGCATTTCAGGAGGTCAGGCCATGCCAGGCAAGCGTTTCAAGGCGGAGGAGATCGTCAACAAGCTGCGTCAGGCGGACGTCGAGCTCGCCCGGGGCAGCACGGTGGCGGCGGTGTGCAAGTTGCTTGGGATCACGGACGCGACGTACTTCCGATGGCGGAAGGAGTACGGCGGCATGAAGGTGGACCAGGCCAAGCGCCTGAAGGCCCTCGAGCAGGAGAACGCCCGTCTGAAGCGGCTGCTCGCTGACGCGGAACTGGACAAGGCGATCCT